>PPYF01208417.1_pt1 | contig 71775 bp, 74 predicted proteins | sample 1559871 | NCBI WGS metagenome assembly PPYF01 (sample SAMN08240021, study PRJNA423297) | Human gut metagenome, whole genome shotgun sequencing project.
AAAGTTTCAGGGGCAGATTTGACTCATGTGAGTCAAATCTGCCCCTGTTTGGAACTATCTATTTCCCGACAGCCCCTTTTTTCTTGCTGTTTAAATATGAAATAAATTAAAAAGTTATCTTGCGCCTTTTAATGCGCTGTCTTTTCCGGTTCCAAAGTGATCTGCTTTTAGGATTTCAAATGCCTTTTCGTAGTTATTTTTCCGCATATATTGAACCATCTTTTTAAGATTTTCGTTTGTACGTGGTATACGCATTCCGTTTTTGATAGAATACTGACCAATGCGTATAAGTTCAGACAGATTGTTTTCATAGATTCGATTAATCCGCTCATTTTCAAAAATACTGATGATTTCCATATGCATAGCAGTATCAGCAACTTCCCAGTCATATAGATCACCGGAAGCAGCGCACATACGGACTACTTTTTCTTCAATACGATAGGAATACTCTTCCTGTCTGCCGGAGGCAAAGATTTCTTTAAATGCAGCGCCTTCCAACAATTCGCGAAGCTGATAAAGCTCTTGAATATCCTGATCTGTAATTTCCCTGACCATCATAGATTTGTAATAGTCGGAGACAATCAATCCTTCGGTCTGAAGCATATGGATTGCGGTACGGACAGGGCTTCGGCTCATGTCCAGCTCTTTTGTAAGCATTGCTTCAGTTAATGTCATGCCAGGAGGATAGGTCAGATTTAGAATGTTTTCTTTGATTCTAGCATATGCCTGATCGGCAAGTGAGATTGTCTTTTCTGCCATGGTTCTTCTCCCTTATAAGTATACGTTCCATTATGTTGTATACAAATTATAACGGTTTTATAGGAAAAACTCAAGATAAATATAAAATTTCTGTTGACTTTTCTATTGGGACATGCTATAGTCACTATAGAAAATGAATTGTATACAAATCAAAGAAATGTATACATAACAATTTGTAGAGAAAAGGAAGGTATGTAAGATGAAATTAGGTTTTATTGGAACAGGTAACATGGCATCTGCAATTATGGGTGGTATTATTGGTAAGAACATCATTCCGGCAGAGGAGATTATCGGCGCTGACCTTTTTGCTCCGGGAAGAGAGAGAGTAAAAGCACAGTTTGGAATTAACGTTACAGATAGCAATAAAGAAGTTGTAGATAATGCAGAAGTAATCATTCTTTCTGTAAAACCTCAGTTCTATGAGGATGTGATCAACCAGATTAAAGGTGATATCAAAGAAAACCAGATTGTGATCACAATTGCACCAGGTAAGACACTTGCTTGGCTTGCTGAAAAATTCGGTAAAGATGTAAAGATCGTTCGTACAATGCCAAATACACCAGCTATGGTAGGAGAAGGTATGACAGCTATGTGTCCAAACGAGCATTTAACAGAAGAAGAAGTTGCTTATGTGAAATCTCTTCTTGAAAGCTTTAGCCGCGTAGAAATCGTAGCTGAGAGATTGATGGATGTTGTAGTATCTGTAAGCGGAAGCTCACCGGCATATGTATTTATGATGATCGAAGCAATGGCAGATGCAGCAGTATCAGGCGGTATGCCAAGACCACAGGCTTACCAGTTTGCAGCACAGGCTGTTCTTGGAAGCGCTAAAATGGTTCTTGATACAGGAAAACACCCAGGTGAGTTAAAAGATATGGTATGTTCACCGGCAGGAACAACAATCGAAGCTGTTCGTACATTAGAAGAGCTTGGCTTCAGAAGCGCTATCATTGAAGCTATGAAAGTATGTGAGGAAATTTCTAAGAGCTTATAATATCTGATCGGATTAAGCCATTAACATTAAATCGTATAAAATATTAAATTGTGGAACAAGTGTAAAGCAGACGTTATCATCGGGGGATAGCGTCTGCTTTACTATTTTATTTATGTCCTAAAAACATATGTTTCGTGTCCATGATAATACAAATGATTGCAAATGTGCTACAATAAAATACAAGGGATGATTTTAAAAACAAGGATTGAGTGACGGGGCGAAAGAGAATGATTCAAATTGCAATAATTGAAGATGAGATAAATATACATAAAGAGATCTTACAATTTGTTTATGAGGGAATTCATCAGCGGAAAGAAATTGGAGTCGATATTTTTTCATCAGCAGAAGAGTATTTAGCTGTAAATCAAAAATATGAAATGGTTATTACAGATATTGAACTTCCAGGTATTAGTGGATTAGAACTCGGGAAAAGAATTAAACAAATTTATTCAGATATTTATCTTGTTTTTTTAACTTCTTATTCTGAGTTTGCATCAGAAAGCTATGTGATTGAAGCATATCAGTATATTTTGAAAAGAGACATGTCAGTGAGGTTGCCGATGCTGGTAGATAAAGTGATAGCAAAAATAGAGAAAGAATATACAGAATTTTGTTGGATTGGAAATTACAGAGATTTTAAGAAATTATATTACAGGGATATCATTTATGTGAAAAAACTCAAAGGGACAAAATATACCGAATATGTTACAAACCAAGGAAAGTATACGGAGCGGATATCGTTAAATCATGTTTTTTCAGAATTGTCGAAGAGAGGATTTATTCTGGCAGACCGGGCGTATGTAGTAAATATTAATCATGTCCAGAGAATGCGGAGAAATATTATTTATATGGATAATGGAGAAGAAATTAAAGTAAACCGTGCACATGACATGGAAATAAAAGAAAAAATAGCAGAATGTTGGAGAAACTTAAGATGAATACACTTATTCTCATCGGAGTACAAATTGCAGCATCTATTTGGGAAATGTGGATGTGTTATCAACTGTTATTGAGTACAGTAATTGAAGATAAATATAGAACAAAAAGGGATCAAATGATTATGGTGGGGACATTTATGATCACAGGTTTTTTATTGGGAGTAAACAGAATAAGTAGTTTTTTTTCCAGAACAATGTTTGAATTTTCTAATCTATTGCTCATCGGGGTGTGTATTTCGCTAAACAGAAGAAAAAAGGTGTTGAGTGTAGGGATCATTCTGCTCTCTAACGGATTGATCGCGATTTTAGATATGGTATTCGCACTTATTTTTTGTGATTATCTTGGCAACACATTTATAAATTGTGTGTATATTTATACATCAACATGGTACAGAGAAGGAATTTATTTGCTGACCAGAAGTATTGTTTGCATAGGGCTTTATCTGTTGAAAAAGAAAGTGGGCAACATACACGAACTTGCAGAGAGAAATAAATATTTTGTTTTAGGTATAGGAATCATATCTTGTATTTTACTGATAAGGTATCAATATATTTTATATGATGTAGTTTACAGCACTGGTGAGTTGAGTGGTGTAAGTGCCGGCTTAAGACTTGTCACAGCTACAATGCTTTTAATTTTATTTGGGTTTTTAACATTTAAATATCGCTATATGAAGCAAGAAAATGACACTTTGCTTCTAAGCGAACAACTATTAGAAGAGCGATATATTGAAATGATGAAAACCCGTCAGGTTCTTCATGATATGAAAAATCACTTTTTATTACTTCAAAAATATGAACAGGAACAACAGTGGGAGAAGCTGCATGACTATTTGGAAACAATCAGTGAAGAGCTGTTTGAAGATTCAGCCAGAGTGTGGAGTGGAAATACAATCGTTGATTTAATCTTAAACTCTAAAAAATCATATGCCGAGTCCAGAGACATTAAGGTTGAGATCAATACAGAGGTTATAGCAAAGTTCCCTCTTGCTAATCGTGAAATTGTATCGCTGTTTGGAAATCTCTTGGATAATGCAATAGAAGCATGCCAAAAAATGAATGTGTCAGAAAAATGGATCGATATAAGGATCCATAAGCGGCATGATGTATTGTGCATTGAAATAGAAAATAGTATAGCCGAGAGTCCGAAAGAAAAAAATGGAGAATTAATTTCAGATAAAAGAGAGAATAGAGTTCATGGATACGGATTGAAAAATGTCAAACGAATTGTATCTGCTCATGAAGGAACATATTCATATGAAATAGGAAAAGGATGGTTTTGTACAAGTATTGTATTTTTTGACAGTGAGGAAGCTTGCTAAGGGGGGACAGATGAATGGATAATATGAAGAAAAGGCGCCGATTGGAAAATATATGTATCATACTTCTTTTTATAATTTTTTTGACATCGTTTTTTCCATGGCTTAAGTGCGGGGGGAAAGCGTATTCTTTTTTGAGTTTTTACAAAGAAGCCTTTTTAGAAAGACAATTGTCGGCAATGGCTGAGGAAAATGGAGCGGTTTATTTAGTGCCATATTTTCTGCCGTTTGCAATATTGGCAAATATATTATCAGGAGTAAAAGCGGTTTTACTTTTGTGTAACAAGAATATCAATTTTCTCGGCTATGTTGTTTATGGATTGCAATTAGTATATATTGCTACATTGTTTTCTTTTGGTGGTTATCTTCCATATCCGACAGCATTTATAGCAATTGCAGGCACCATGACAGAGTTTATGGTCAGAAAGTATGCACAGGAGTATGAGGTCTTTACAAAGGAGTGGGAGAAGCAGAAGAAAAAAGAGAAGGGAGAAAAAGAAGAGCGTAAGAGAAGACTTTTCTTTCCAGGGAAATACGATGGACAATTGTTCCGGATTATGTGGCATGAAACCAAACATCAGAAGAAAGCACTCCTATTGATGATTGTAGGGAATAGTATTTTGTTTGGAATGCTGTTCCTTTTGTTTGCATTGAGAGAAAAGTTTCAGGAAGGTTACGGTATCGCGGATGCGTTACCGTCACAAGGGCTGAATGGTATTTTAATGAATGCTGTAATCGTTGTGACGGTGCTCTATGTATTTTTTGAAGGTCTTGCTCTTTATAATTTTGCAAGAAATCAAAAAACAAGACAGTCTGTGCTTTGGATCCTTGGCGCACGGGAATCCGTTCAGGTGAAGATACAGGCAATAGAATATGGATTGTTAATTGTATCATCACTTGGCGTTGGCTGCCTGTTGGGAACAGTTGGTTATGGAATATCAGCAAGTGTACTAAATAAGGTATTGAACAATCAGATTCCGTTTATTGCATCTTTGAATATTTATTTTATTACGATCGGAATCTATTTGCTTGTGTCATGTATTACGGCATTTGTCGTCAACGATTCTTTTAAGAGAAGTATCTATGGTTCGGGAAAGAAAAGCAAAAGACGGTTTGTTATAAAAAGAAAATATATGACAGGTATGATTTTAAGTGCTTTCCTGATATTAGCATACAGTGTGCATTATTATTCAAAAAGAATAAATGCAGAAAATATTTATACGATTTTATGTGGTTTTTGCGGAGGAGTACTGCTGTTGGTATTGGCCGGTAGTTTAATTCGAAGCAGAAGATATCAGATGAGTTCAGATAATTTTATACAGGTAATGGGTAAAATTCCGATTCAGAGCGGACTTCTTCGAAGTGTAAGTCTGCGGTTTGTTTTATTTCTTTTTCATGTGATTTTTTTAGGAATCTTATCTGTAAATATGGCAGGCAATCTGGCAGCGCCAAAAGAAGAAACACTTTATCCGTATGATTATGTGTGTATGGCATATGAGGAGGATCAGAATCTGTTTGAAGATTTGAAACAAAAATATGAAATCGATATAAAGGCTTATCCTATGACGAGGGTGACAACTGTACAGGGGGATGCAACGGATTGGATTGACGAGGCAAATAACTATTATATGAATGTGATATGGCCTCAGGGACAGCATGTGGGGATCTCGGAGAGTACCTATCGGCTGTTATGTGAAGAGAAGGGAGTCATCCCGCAAGATATTGAGATTGATAAAGATGAGATATACATTGTATATCAACAGGATGTTTCGATGAAAGCACATCCGCTGGATTGGTACATGGATCGAAAAACACCGCAGATCCGAATAGGACAGCCGTTGCGTGCGTATTCCTTTACGCAAAGAGAAAAGCTATATCCGGCACGCACCGTTGTCGGAGAGGAACGACAGATATTAACAGGATTATTTCAAGGAGGAATGCAAGAGAATCTTGTAGTATTTTCAGACGAGTATTTTAATCAGCTTAAAATTCAGGAGGGCCCTTCCATGCTTTATACGATTAAAATAGAAGATTCGAAAATAAGGAAAGAAATTGAAGAACAACTAAACCAATTTGTGAAATTGCATGAAGAAGATTCTTCCTGGTCTAGGGCAATCCAGCCATATTACAGTAAGCAGGTTAAGATGAATGACCTGTCGACGGAAAGGGTATTTCAAGAGATAGCAGTTTTGATGGAAATGTTTTTGATCGTATTTTGTGTCTGTTTAGTTCAGAGCATGAAAGTAGAATTTGAAAAACAGGAAAGCAGAAAGCGTTATCGTCTTCTATCGTATATAGGGATTTATCATAACGAGTACAAGCTTTTGATCAAAAGAGAAATTATGCAGGCGTTTGGGCAGCCGCTTTTGTGGGCTTACCTTGTATCGGCTGTTATTGTAGGGATGACATGCCAGTTGAGAGGAATCACGGGCTTGGAATTAAGAAGATTTGCAGGTTGTCAGGTCGGAATATGGGTTCTATATTTTCTGATACAACTTGTGTTGTTAAAAGTAGCAGAAAAAAGAAGCTTGAAGATTCAATAGTAAAAAATGTGAGGAAATGTAAATATGGATGTTCAGTTAAAAGGAATTAAAAAGATTTATGACATAGCCGGGCATGAGGAAAAATTAGAAATACTGAAAGGAATCGATCTATCAATTGTTCAGGGAGATTATATATCTCTTATTGGGAGATCTGGATGTGGGAAAACAACTCTTCTAAAAATTATCGGTTTGCTGCATATGCCAACAGAAGGAGAGTTCTTAATTGATGGAGTCAGTTATGCAGAATTATGGAAAGATGAACTGGCAGATATAAGGCGAAATAAGATGGGATTCATCTTTCAGGATTATATGTTGTTAGAAGATCTATCTGCGTATGATAATATGATTCTATCAGGTCTTCTGAAAAAAATGAGTGTAGAAGAAACGAAGAAACGTGCAAAAGAATTAGCAGATTTTCTTGAGATTGAAGAAAAGCTATTTTCCAAATACCCACGGGAATTATCAGGGGGAGAAAAACAGAGAATAGCCATAGCAAGGGCACTGTTTAATGATCCTCCGCTATTGCTGGCCGATGAGCCTACAGGAAACCTGGATGAAAAAACAAGAAAGATTGTAGAAAACATTTTTGATGATCTCAATAAAAAGGCAGGGAAAACCATTCTGCTGGTAACCCATGATCTGGAGTTTGCACAGAAGGCTAAGAGAAGGTATGCGCTGAAAGAAGGAAGATTAAGAAAATAAGAGAAAATTAAGAATATTTAAAGGAGATTTAAAGAGTATCGTAAATTATGATGATATCATGAAAGGAACAATTCTTCTTCCATATTTATTCTTGTATCTGGATCAAAAGTCTTTTGCTGGAGGAATGGGAATTCGTGAGATACTTGACAAGGGTCCCTTTTATAATGTCGGTGCGTTTTATTTAATCATTACGTTGGTGATTGAGGTTCCGATTGTGTATGTGGGACTTAAGAGTGAAATGAAAAATAGAAAGAGAGGACTTCTGACAATCATTGCTTCGAATGCAGTGACGACAGCGCTTGTATGTGTAGCAGAGAGAATGATCTGTAGGGGACATTGGTAGAAAGTGCAGAGATATGAAATCTCTGCCTTTTTTGCACTTTACGAAACTTGCGATATCCGTTACAATAAGTAACAGAGTTTTAAATATTTAGTAAAGTGAGGAAGATATGATGACAAATCCAGTTGTTACAATTAAGATGGAAAATGGCGATGTGATGAAAGCGGAGTTATATCCGGATATTGCGCCAAATACAGTAAATAATTTTATCTCTCTTGTGAAGAATGGTTTCTATAACGGTCTTATTTTTCACCGTGTAATCCGTGGTTTTATGATTCAGGGCGGATGTCCGGATGGAATCGGTACAGGCGGACCGGGTTATACCATCAAAGGTGAATTTAACCAGAATGGCTTTGTTAATGAGCTGGCGCACACCGAAGGAGTTCTGTCTATGGCAAGAGCAATGCACCCGGATTCTGCAGGTTCTCAGTTCTTTATTATGCACAAGAATTCTCCGCATCTTGACGGGGCTTATGCGGCATTTGGTAAGATCGTAGAAGGTATGGATGTGGTAAATAAAATTGCAGAGACAGCTACAGACTACGGTGACAGACCATTGGAAGAACAGCGAATGGCAGAAGTTACAGTAGAGACTTTTGGAGAGGTATATCCGGAACCAGAGAAAATGTAGTGGAAATCGGTGCAGACCGAAGGAACAGACGGAGGCTTTTTAGTCCTATGGATATGGTGAAGACAGACAAGCTTGTATTTGAATATGAGAAGCGGGATGAAGAAGGAAATGTAATCGGAACACACCGTGCAGTTGATGAAGTGGATCTTGATGTGAAGGAAGGACAGTTTATTGCGATTCTTGGGCATAATGGATCTGGAAAATCAACGTTGGCAAAACACATCAATGCGATTTTAGTGCCCACAGGCGGAACCATGTGGGTGGATGGCAAGGACACGAAGAAGCCGGAGGAATTATGGAATGTAAGACAGTCGGCAGGAATGGTATTTCAGAATCCGGATAACCAGATCATTGGTACAGTGGTGGAAGAGGATGTGGGATTCGGACCGGAGAACTTGGGCGTACCTACAGACGAGATCTGGGAGAGAGTGGAAGACAGTCTGAAATCTGTAGGAATGATTGAGTATCGGCATCATTCACCGAATAAATTGTCAGGCGGACAGAAACAGCGGGTAGCGATCGCAGGCGTGGTAGCTATGGAGCCGAAATGTATTGTGCTTGATGAACCGACAGCTATGTTAGATCCGGTGGGCAGAAAAGAAGTGTTAAAGACGGTTAAGAAGCTTCGGAAGAAGAAAAATGTGACGGTGATCTTAATTACACACTATATGGAGGAAGTGATTGATGCGGATAAGATCTATGTGATGGATCACGGACATGTAGTGATGGAAGGGACGCCAAGAGAAATATTTGCACAGGTAGATCGATTGAAAGAGTATCGGCTGGACGTACCGCAGGTGACGATTTTGGCGGATACGCTTAGAAAAAGGGGACTTGATATCCCAGAGGGGATCTTGAGGAAGGAAGAACTGGTGGAAGCAGTATGTCGATTAAAATAGAGCATCTTAATTATGTATACAGCGCCGGAACTGCATATGAGAAACATGCCTTGAAGGATATTTGTCTTGAAATTCCGCACGGAGAATTTGTGGGAATTATCGGACATACAGGATCTGGGAAGTCTACGCTGATCCAGCATTTGAACGGGCTGATCAAAGGTTCCAGCGGAGCTATTTATTATAATGGGGAAAATATTTATGAACCGGGATATGATATGCGTAAGCTGCGTAATCAAGTGGGGCTTGTCTTTCAATACCCGGAGCATCAATTATTTGAAGTGGACGTCATGAGTGATGTCTGTTTTGGACCGAAGAATCAGGGGCTTACGAAAGAGGAATGCAGACAGCGTGCGCTGGAGGCATTGCATTTAGTCGGTCTGAAAGAGAAATATTATGAAGCATCTCCATTTGAATTGTCGGGCGGACAGAAAAGGCGGGCGGCAATTGCCGGAGTGCTTGCCATGCATCCGAAGGTGCTTGTGCTTGACGAGCCTACTGCGGGATTAGATCCCAAAGGAAGAGACGACATTTTAGATCAGATCGCTTATCTTCATAAGAAGCGGGATCTGACGGTAATCCTAGTGTCGCACAGCATGGAGGATATTGCGAAATATGCAGACCGCATTGTTGTGATGAACAAAGGTCAAGTTATGTATAATGACCGTCCAGAGAAGGTATTTGAACATTATAAGGAACTGGAAGAGGTAGGACTTGCAGCTCCTCAGGTCACGTATATTATGCACGATCTGAAAGAAAAGGGGTTTCCGGTAAGGGCGAATGTGACGACCGTGGAAGAGGCTGCTCGTGAGATAGTAACTGCATTGGAGAAGAAAGCATGATTCGAGATATAACAATAGGACAATATTATCCGGCGAAAAGTGTGGTGCATAGGCTTGATCCGCGCGTGAAGCTTGTGGGGACACTGCTTTATCTTATTTCGCTGTTTTTATTTAAAAGTATATCGGGTTACCTTGTGGCAACATTATTTCTTGTCGGTATTATCAAGATTTCAAAAGTACCGTTTCGTTTTATTGTGAAGGGATTAAAACCTGTGATTATGCTGCTTATGATTACTGTGCTATTTAATCTCTTTTTGACGAGAGACGGAGAAGTTTTGTTTCATGCGTGGATTATTACGATTACGGAAGGCGGACTTCGGACAGCAGTATATATGGCAATCCGCTTGATCTATCTCATTATAGGTTCTTCGCTAATGACATTTACCACAACGCCGAATGAATTGACAGATGGACTTGAAGCGCTGCTTCGACCGTTGAATAAGATTCATGTTCCGGTGCATGAGATTGCCATGATCATGTCTATTGCCCTGCGTTTTATTCCGATTCTTTTGGAAGAGACAGATAAGATTATGAAGGCACAGCTTGCCAGAGGAGCAGATTTTGAGAGTGGAAATATTATACAGAGAGCCAAGAGCATGATTCCGATACTTGTGCCGCTGTTTGTGTCTGCGTTTCGACGTGCCAATGATCTGGCAATGGCAATGGAGGCGCGGTGCTACCGCGGAGGCGACGGAAGGACGAAAATGAAACCGCTTCATTACTGCAGCAGGGACTATATGGCATATGTTGTAGTGATTGCGTATGTGATTTTAGTTGTAGCAGTAGGAAGATTAATAAAAATAAGGCTTTGGATATTTTAATGAGAAGAGTCAGATTATTTATTGCCTATGATGGCACAGATTATTGCGGCTGGCAGATTCAGCCAAATGGAATTACAATCGAAGAAATATTGAATCAGAAGCTGAGTGTAATCACAGGGGAGGATATCCATGTGATCGGAGCAAGCCGAACAGATTCCGGTGTGCATGCGCTTGGACAGGTAGCGGTGTTTGACACAGAGTCGTCGATTCCACCGGAGAGGATGTCCTATGCGCTGAATCAGAAGCTTCCGGAGGATATTGTGATCGTAAGATCGGATGAAGTGTCGTCTGACTGGCATCCAAGATACCAGAATGAAGTGATCAAGACGTATGAGTATCATATTTGTAATGCTCCGGTGCCCAATCCATTAAAAAGAAGATACAGCACCCATGTTTCCTTTCCAATGGATGTAGAGAAAATGAGAGAGGGCGCCAGATATCTGGTTGGAGAACATGATTTTGTCAGCTTCTGTAATATCAGAACGAATGTGGAAGATACAGTGCGGACAGTGACAGACCTTACAATTACACAGCGTGGAGAAGATATTACTATACGAATTACCGGAAATGGATTTTTATATAATATGGTACGCATTATCGCCGGAACACTGATTCGTGTAGGACGAGGGTTTTACACGCCGGAGAGAGTGAAGGAGATACTGGAAGAAAGGGAACGGACGGCAGCAGGGGTTACTGCGCCGCCTAATGGTCTTGTGTTGGTGGAGGTAAAGTATGGAGAGGAAAATATACTTTGACAATGGCAGTACATCATGGCCAAAAGCTCCCGGAGTTGCTGAAGCAATGTCCGAGCTTCTGACAAAAGGGGCATTTAACATTAACAGGGGAAATTATGAAGGCGCTTATGAAGTGGAAGGACTTGTACTGGAAACAAGAGAAAAGTTAGCGAAAATGTTTCACTGTGAAGAGTCTAAGCGAGTACTTTTTTCACCGGGGATTACCCATTCTTTGAACTATTTTATTAAAGGATTTCTAAAAGCCGGAGATCATGTGATTGTCAGTGGAATCGAACATAATGCGGTAATGCGTCCGCTTCGTCAGATGGAAGCCTGTGGGGTTACTTATGATATTGCGGCTACAGCGGAGGATGGAAGTGTAACAGCAGAAGCGATAGAAGCGCTTGTGAGACCGGAGACAAAGGCAGTGATCATCTCTCATGCCTCTAACGTATGTGGTACAGTGCTTCCAATCGAAGCAATCGGACAGGTGTGCAAAAAACATGATTTGTTTTTTGTTGTAGATTCTGCTCAGAGTGCAGGAACGATTCAGATTGATATGGAGAAATGTGGAATTGATTTTCTTGCATTTACCGGACATAAAGGACTGCTTGGACCACAGGGGATCGGCGGTTTTTTGATTTCAGAGAAGTTGGATGAGCAGATGGTTCCTTATATTGCAGGAGGAACCGGAAGCCAGTCGGATTCCCTTGACATGCCGATGAACCTGCCGGATAAGTATGAAAGCGGAACCATGAATCTTCCGGGAATCATCGGATTGCACGCAGCGCTGTCTTATATAGAAGAAACGGGAATAGAATATATTCATGATAAGAAGATGGAACTTACTGCATATTTCTTAGAGAAGCTAAGAGAGTTTCCGAATATCCGTGTAGTGGGAAAACAAGATGTACAGGATCGTGTGGCAGTGGTGTCTCTTGATTTCCAAGGAGAGGATAATGCAATCATAGCTTTTGAGCTGGAACAAAATTATGGGATTATGACACGGGTAGGGCTTCATTGTGCACCGATTGCCCATCAGTCTTTACATACTTATCCACAGGGAACGGTGCGGTTTGCATTTAGCGCAAGTAATACGAAAGAAGAAATTGATCGGTGTATAGACGGATTTCGAGAATTATTTTCAGTATAAATTTTCTGAATAACAGAGCTTAATTATTAGAAAAAACAATAGCCATTCCGGCTCCTTGTATTGTTTCGAAGTGGAAAAATTGATACCATAAATACAGTGATATGTACGAAACGATAAGAGAATCAAGGAGGAAATGAATTATGGCTGATTATCGTAAAATGTGGGAAGATCTGGGGATGGATGTGGAAACGCATGACCAGCTATGTGCAGTATTGCCACAGGCATTTGGGGATGTCTTTTTATCTCAGGAAAACCGTCCGGAGGGAATGGATTACTATAATATGGTAGTAGCAGATATTCACGGTATTCGTCCGGCTGAATTGATCGAGCATCAGAAAAAAGGTGGAAAAGTATTTGGAACTTTCTGTGTGTATGTTCCGGATGAAATCGTATTTGCGGCAGATGCAATTGCTACCGGACTTTGCGGAGGTTCTCAGTTCTGGGTTCCGGGCGGAGAGAAAGTACTTCCGACCAATACATGTCCGCTGATCAAAGCTTCTGTAGGTGCAAGAATTGACCGCACATGTCCATTCTTCAGAATTGCAGATATGTATGTCGGAGAAACAACTTGTGACGGTAAGAAGAAAGCATGGGAGATACTGGCTGAAGATGTTCCGGTTCATGTGATGAATCTTCCGCAGATGAAACGTGCAAAAGATGTTCAGGCATGGGCGGAGGAGATTGAAACATTTAAAAATATCGTAGAGGAATTTACGGGAAATAAAGTAACTGCAGATAAACTTGCAGAGAGTATTAAATTAATCAATAATAAGAGAAAAGCGTTAGAGAGATTATATGATCTTCGTAAAAATGAGACATTGCCGATCAGTGGCTGTGATGCACTTCTTATTTCTCAGATTGCATTCTATGATGATCCTGCAAGATTTACTCAGATGACGAACAAGCTCTGTGATGAATTGGAGAAACGTGTGGCAGATGGTGTCAGCGTTGTGCCGGCAGGAACAAAACGTATTATGCTTACAGGAACACCTCTTGCAATTCCAAACTGGAAGCTTCACAATATCGTAGAGACAAGCGGAGCAGCTGTTGTCTGTGAAGAAATGTGTACAGGAACCCGTTACTTCGAGAAGCTGGTAGACGAATCCGGAACTACTTTAGAAGAGCAGTATCAAGCACTTGCAAATCGATATATGAATATCAACTGTGCATGCTTCACACCAAACAGCGGAAGAATCGATGATATCTTACGTCTGGCAAAAGAATATAAAGTAGACGGAATCATTGATGTAAATCTGAAGTTCTGTAATCTCTATGATACAGAAGGATATTTTGTAGAACGTGCAATGAAAGAAGCCGGTATCCCGGTACTTGGTATTGAAACAGATTATACAGACAGTGATGCACAGCAGCTTCGTACAAGAGTCAGCGCATTTATTGAAATGTTAAACAACTAAAGAACGTTAAGCTGCAAGAGGGGCTGTGGCGTGAAAGTAAAGTGAGAAAGGACAAGATCTGTATGCAGAAAATACAGCATTATGTGTTGTTCCCCAATCACGACAATGGCATGAGACTTTATAAAGAATTAAAAAATCTGGGGGTTCGGGCAACCATTGCCCCTACCCCCAGAGCTGCGAGTAAATGCTGCGGTATTTCTCTTCTCGTGGAAGAAAAAGATCTTGATGTGATCCGTGATTGTATAGAGGAACATGAGATTGAGATTCTCAAAATAGTAGAAATTGAGAGAGACATCAATCCAAATAGAGACAAATATTGTTAATGGGAGTAGAAAGTTATGAATTATGTAGGCATTGATATTGGCTCAACAGCTTCCAAAGTAGCTGTGATAGGAGAGAAAGAGTTCTTTTTTGTGCTGCCGACAGGGTGGAGCAGTAAAGAAACTTGCCAGACAATTGAAGAAAAGTTAAAAGAAAAAGACGTTGATGTCCGGTCAGAAAATACGAAAGTAGTGGCGACCGGATATGGACGAATTGCAGTAGATTTTGCAGATTATGTAATTACTGAGATTACTTGTCATGCAAGAGGCGGACGGGAAATGGCAGGAGATAACTGTACGATCATCGATGTAGGTGGTCAGGATACAAAGGTCATTATTGTAAAAGATGGCATGGTGCAGGATTTCCTTATGAATGATAAATGTTCTGCCGGAACCGGAAAGTTTTTGGAGATTATGGCGAACCGTCTGGGTGTGACATTGCAGGAATTATTTGACATGGCAGAAGCAGGAACCGTGCTTCCGATCAGCTCTTTGTGTACTGTGTTTGCAGAGTCAGAGGTGATCAATTACATTGGGGAAGGAAGAAAACGAGGAGATATCGCTGCCGGAGTCGTAGATTCTGTGGCAACCAAAGTAGCTCAGCTCAGTCAGCGCAAGACGTTTTCAGAGAAGGCAATCTTGACAGGAGGCTTAAGTGACAGTACTTATTTTACCAAGATTTTATCAGAGAAAGTAAATCATAAAGTGGAGACAACCGAAAATGGAAGATATGCAGGAGCCCTTGGAGCGGCACTGCTTGCAAGAGAGAAGTCAAGATAAATTTGACTTCTTTTTTGATTTTGCAGACATGTCAATTTCTCCATAATGTTAAAAATTCAACGAAAAAAATAGAAAATTCTACAAAAAAATCTTTATTTATTATACAGGTCTGTGTTACTATTGGTTTACCAAATAAATCTGTGGGAGGATTGATTATGGAAAAAATATTAATGGTTGTTCCGCTTCTTGGAGTGATCGCACTGGCATTTGCAGCGATGCTTGCAGCCAGAGTGAATAAGCAGGAACCTGGAACAGACAGAATGAAGGAGATTGCAGCAGCTATCAGTGAGGGAGCACAGGCATTTTTGACAGCGGAGTATAAGATCCTGCTGATTTTTGTAGTTGTGCTCTTTGTATTGATCGGAGTTGGAATCGGAAACTGGGTGACAGCAATTTGTTTTGTGGTGGGAGCTTTGTTCTCTACGCTTGCCGGATATTTTGGAATGAGCGTGGCGACAAGAGCGAATGTAAGAACCGCAAATGCAGCGAAGCAAAGCGGAATGAACAAGGCATTATCTATTGCATTTTCCGGCGGAGCTGTTATGGGAATGTGCGTGGCAGGCTTGGGTGTTCTCGGCGTGAGCGCGATTTATCTGATCACCGGAAATGTAGATGTGTTATCGGGATTTAGCTTGGGTGCGTCTTCTATTGCATTGTTTGCCCGTGTCGGCGGAGGTATTTATACAAAAGCGGCAGACGTAGGAGCAGACTTAGTAGGTAAGGTAGAAGCCGGAATTCCGGAAGATGATCCGCGAAATCCAGCAGTTATCGCAGATAATGTAGGCGATAACGTAGGTGACGTTGCCGGAATGGGCGCGGACTTATTTGAGTCCTATGTAGGGGCGCTAATTTCCGCATTGACGCTTGGAATCGTATACTATCAAGTGGAAGGTGCAGTTTATCCGCTGATTGTAGCAGGACTTGGACTTATTGCTTCTATCCTTGGAACATTTTTCGTAAAAGGTGATGAAAATTCGAATCCTCATAAAGCATTAAAAATGGGTTCTTATGTTGCGAGCGTGCTTGTGCTTATCGCAGCATTTGTATTTAGTAAATTATGTTTTGGCAATTTCAGTGCAGCCATTGCAGTTGTGGCAGGTCTGGTAGTAGGATTGATCATAGGGTTTATTACAGAAGTATATACATCCGGTGATTACAAATCTGTCAAAGAGATTGCGGAACAGTCCGAGACAGGGGCTGCAACTACAATTATCAGCGGTATTGCGGTAGGTATGAGATCTACAGCAGTTCCGGTGCTTTTGATCTGTGTGGGCATTTTTGCAGCATTTCAAGTGTGCGGACTCTACGGAATCGCATTGGCAGCAGTGGGAATGCTTTCCACAACAGCCATTACTGTTGCAGTAGACGCTTATGGACCGATTGCAGATAATGCAGGAGGTATCGCAGAAATGTCCGGACTGGAGCCGGAGGTTCGTAAGATCACTGATAAATTAGATGCAGTGGGAAATACAACAGCAGCTATGGGTAAAGGATTTGCTATTGGTTCCGCAGCGCTTACAGCGCTTGCACTGTTTGTATCTTATGCAGAAGCAGTGCAGCTTAAGAGCATTGACATTTTAGACAGTCGGGTTATTATTGGTCTGTTCGTAGGAGGCATGCTTCCGTTTTTGTTCTCTGCAATGACAATGTCTTCCGTATCAAGAGCAGCTTATCAGATGATTGAAGAAGTAAGACGTCAGTTCAAAACAATGCCGGGAATCATGGAAGGAAAAGAAAAACCAGATTACAAGTCCTGCGTGGCAATATCCACAACAGCAGCATTAAAAGAAATGTTGGTGCCGGGTATTATGGCGGTTATATCTCCGTTGGCAGTAGGAATCCTGTTAGGACCTGCAGCACTTGGAGGGTTGCTCGCCGGAGCGCTTGTAACAGGCGTAATGATGGCAATCTTCATGTCTAACGCCGGAGGCGCTTGGGACAACGCTAAAAAGTACATAGAAGATGGAACACACGGAGGAAAAGGAAGCGAGGCGCATAAAGCAGCAGTCGTAGGAGATACCGTAGGAGATCCATTTAAAGACACTTCCGGTCCATCCATAAATATTCTGATTAAATTAATGACAATCGTATCACTGGTGTTTGCACCATTGTTCCTATCGATTGGTGGATTGTTGTAGTTAATTTGGGACGTAGACTTTTGCAAAAAGTCTACGTCCCAAATTGCGTTTCGGGGTGTCCTTTTTTGCAATATGACCTGTCCCAAATTGTAAAATGGCTGGAAGGTTCCAGCCATTTGTGCTAAGATAAGTAATGGATTTTAGGATGAAAAGAGGTAGATGACTATGACAAAGGTAGATATTATCTCAGGTTTTTTGGGAGCCGGAAAGACTACATTTATTAAGCTGTTGATTGAAAATGTATTTGCCGGAGAGAAGCTGGTACTGATTGAAAATGAGTTTGGTGAAATCGGTATTGACGGAGGCTTTTTAAAGGATGCTGGAATTGAGATAACAGAGATGAATTCCGGTTGTATCTGCTGTACCTTAGTGGGAGATTTTAGTAGAGCGCTTCAGAAAGTAATTGAGGAATACCATCCGGATCGTGTGCTGATCGAGCCATCCGGTGTCGGGAAATTATCTGATGTGGCAAGAGCAGTTGAGCGTGTGAAAAAAGAAGCGGAAATAGAAATTGACGGGCGTATTACAATTGTAGACGGTAAGAAAGCGAAAATGTATCTGGAGAATTTTGGGGAATTTTACAGAGATCAAGTAGCATATGCCGATACAATTGTTATGAGTAGAACTCAGTTGATGGAAGCTCATAAAATAGAAGAGTGCGTAAAGGTGCTTCGTGAAGAAAATAAAGAGGCAGCTATTATTTCTACGCCTTGGGATAAACTCAGTAGAGAAGCTATTGAACATGCATTTTCTTCAGATTCACAATTAGAAGGTATTTTTGAGGAAGAAGAGTGTCCGGTGTGCGGGCACCACCATCATGGAGAAGAATGTCACCACGGTCATCATCATGAAGAAGAATGTTACCATGAGCATCACCATGAAGAGGGAGCATGTGGCTGTGGTCATGAGCATCATCACCATCATCATGAGCATCACCATGCGGATGAAGTATTTACAAGCTGGGGACAGGAGACCGCTCACAAATATACAGAAGAGGAACTTGATTTTCTGTTGAAAGCATTATCGGAGACAGAAGGGTACGGAACAATTCTTCGGGCCAAAGGAATTATCGAGATGGAAAATGGTACGTGGAAACAGTTTGATCTAGTGCCACAGGAATATGAAGTGAGAGAAAGCACTGCAGATTACGCCGGACGTCTCTGCGTTATTGGAACAGATCTTAATGAGGAAGAATTGATGAGGTTATTCCATCTCTAAAAATAATTCAAGATCATCTCCAAAAAAATGAAAAGAGGTTAAAGATATGAAAATTCCGGTATTTATTTGTACGGGCTTTTTGGACAGTGGAAAAACAACACTGATAAAGGATACTTTGATGGAGCAGGAGTGGATCGAACCCGGTCCGACACTTCTTTTGCTTTGTGAAGAAGGAGAAGAAGAATATGCTGAAGAATATTTAAACAAGAAGGAAATGATTGTGCTGAAGGTTGATGAGTTTGAGCAATTAAACACAGCCTTTTTCAAAAAATGTGAAAAAACTTATCGACCTGCGCAAGTAGTTATTGAATATAATGGAATGTGGAATCTTCAGGATCTGCTTATGATCCGCTATCCACGAAACTGGGAGCTGCAAGGTGTGTATTCCACCGTAAATGGGACAACCCTTGATATGTATCTTACAAATATGAGAAATCTTCTTATGGAACAGCTTACGGAGTCCGAGCTGATTGTTGTAAATCGATGCGATCGTAAGATGGACAGGTCGGGATTTCGAAGAGCGTTAAAAGTACAAAACCCGATGGCGCAGTTAATATTTGAAGATTTGGAAGGGAAGATTATTGAACCGTCAGAGGAAGACCTCCCTTATGATGTAAAAGGAGATAGAATTGTGATCGGAGATTCGGATTTTGGGATCTGGTACGTTGACGCTTACGATCATCCGGATCTTTATCTTCACAAAGAATTGGAATTTAAAGCACAGACATTTCGCCCGAAAGGTATGGGAGAAGAGATGTTTGTTCCGGTTCGTAAGATTATGACTTGTTGTGCGGATGATATGCGGTATTACGGTTATCCTTGTAAAATGGAGGAGAAAATAGATATCCAGAAAAATCAGTGGGTAAAAGTACGTGCCAGATTTGAATTTGAACCGTTGGTATATGAAGACAGCAGACAGCCGGTACTCCATCTGATCAGCTTGGAGCCGACGGAAAAACCGGAGGAAGAGATTGTTTATCTCGGATAAAAAGGAGTATATCTATTTCAAAAGAAAGAGGATAAAAAGGTTATGACAAGAGGTGAAGGAGCCTGCTTAGTATGCGGGAAACCGATTATATATTTTGAAAAAGCAAAAAAAATGGAGTGTATCATGTGCCATAAGACATTTGAAAGTTACGCAAGCTGTGAGGACGGTCATTTTGTATGTGACGAGTGTCACGCAAAAAAAGGCATTGATATGGTGATGGAGGAGTGCAAAAACAGCGCCTCTAAAAATCCAATTACGCTTTTGCAGAAATTGATGGAAGATCCGTATATTTATATGCATGGGCCGGAGCATCATGTTATGGTTGGCGCGGTGCTTCTTACTGCATATCACAACTGCGGAGGCGAGATTGATCTTGATGAGGCGCTGGAGGAAATGAAACAGCGTGGGAGTCAGTATCCGGGAGGCTCTTGTGGTTTGTGGGGCGCCTGTGGGGCTGCGGTCAGCACGGGAATGTTTATGAGTATTATCACCAAAGCAACTCCTCTGACAGGAAAATCATGGAGAATGTCCAATGAAATGACAGCGAAGGCATTGGAAGAAATCGCAAAGCTGGGAGGACCAAGATGCTGTAAAAGAAATTCATTTACGGCAGTGAAAGCGGCAACAGGGTATGCCAAAGAAAATCTGGGAATTGTGATGGAACTTCCGGAGAAAATCTTGTGTGATTTTTCAGCAGAAAATAAGCAGTGTCTGAAAAAGCATTGTCCATATCACAAAGAAAAATAAGAAGTATGCACAAGAGGGAAAACGAGAAAAATAAAAGTGGGCACGACTTGACAAATAGATGCAAATAAGTTAGCATAACTATCAAATAGACAAAGGCTTTGAAAAGAAAAAGTAGTGACCAGCATCACCCAGACAGAAAGCTGCCGGCAGATGAGAGGCGCATGAAGGAGCAGGTTATGAATACATCTTGGAGCTTCACACCGAACGCATTGAAGAAAATGTAAGTAGGCTGTGGCGAGTGGCACACGTTACTGTGCCGGACTGTGAAGAAGCAGTTGCCAAGACTGTAAGTGTGAACTTACAGTGAATTAAGGTGGTACCACGAAAGATAATTTCGTCCTTATATCGTTGAGATATAAGGACGTTTTTTATGATATAGAAAACTTTGTTTCTATATCATAAAAAGCCTCCGGCAGGAAGCACACTGCGGCGTAAGAGGTAGAAGCCGCACATGCGGCCGCCGCAGGCGCAAGAATCTCGCTTGCGAGATTCTTTGCTCATGGAAAGGAGAAAGATTATGGGAATTTATGAAGAATTACAGGCAAGAGGACTCATCGCTCAGGTAACGGATGAGGAGAAAATCAGAGATTTGGTAAACGCAGGAAAGGCTACATTTTATATTGGTTTTGACCCGACTGCAGACAGTCTTCATGTAGGACATTTTATGGCGCTTTGCCTGATGAAACGACTTCAAGAAGCAGGAAATAAACCGATTGCTTTGATCGGAGGAGGAACCGGTTATATCGGCGATCCATCCGGAAGAACAGATATGCGTTCCATGATGACACCGGAAACAATCTGCCATAACTGTGATCGTTTTAAAGAGCAGATGAGTAAATTTATCGATTTTTCAGATGACAAAGCGCTGATGGTAAATAACGCTGACTGGCTCTTAGATTTAAACTATGTAGAGCTTTTGCGTGAAGTAGGAGCGCATTTCTCCGTAAACCGTATGCTTACAGCAGAATGTTACAAACAGAGAATGGAAAAAGGATTAAGTTTCCTTGAGTTTAACTACATGATCATGCAGGCTTATGATTTCTATGCACTGTACCAGAAATACGGATGTAATTTACAATTTGGAGGAGACGATCAGTGGAGCAATATGCTGGCAGGTACAGAACTGATCCGCCGTAAACTTGGAGAAGATGCAAGTGCTATGACAATTACCCTTCTTCTTAACTCCGAAGGAAAGAAGATGGGAAAAACCCAGAGTGGCGCGGTATGGCTTGATCCGAACAAAACATCTCCATTTGAATTTTATCAGTACTGGAGAAATGTAGCTGACGCAGATGTGTTGAAATGTATTCGAATGCTGACATTCCTTCCGTTGGAAGAAATTGATAAAATGGATGCATGGGAGGGCGCACAGCTTAATCAGGCGAAAGAAATTCTTGCTTATGAATTGACAAAATTGGTTCACGGTGAAGAAGAGGCGAAGAAATCACAGGAAGCTGCAAGAGCATTATTTAGTCAGGGAGCGGCAGCGGACATGCCGACCACAGAGCTTACAGAGGCGGATTTAACAGATGGAAAAATTGATATTCTTACAATGCTTGTAAAGACAGGGCTTGTTCCATCGAAATCAGAGGCACGCCGGGCAGTTCAACAGGGCGGCGTATCTGTGGAAGGTGAAAAGGTAACAGATATTTATACGGAGTTTGCCGGAGAACAGATGGATGGTGAAGGACTGGTAGTGAAAAAAGGAAAGAAGAACTTCCGTAAAGTAGTGATGAAATAGTATGAGGTAAAAATTATGTGGTGTCCGAATTGTGGAAGGAAATTAGATGATCACGCAAAATTCTGTCCAACCTGTGGTACAAACGTACAGGATGATGTAATAAAACCGGTATCTGAGAATCGCATGGAACCGGAATCTGAGTGGAACGGACAGGTAGAAGATGAAAATGATTATAGCGGGTATGCGGATCTGGCTCTGGAAGATGATGAGAAGAAAGGTTCTAAAATGCCTCTTATTATAATCCTTGTGATTGTAATCGTTGGAATTCTCGTGGGAGTCGGAGCGTATATGCTGGTGAATCATAATTCAAAGAAGGAGCCGGCAAAAAAAGCAGAGGAAATTGTGGAAGATTCGGCAGAAAAAGAAGGAGAAGACGAGGCTGAAGCTAAAACGGAAGACGTAAAGAAGGCAGCACCTTCAGAAATTACCGCAAGACTGACAGCATCTCCCTCCGGGCTTTCGTCCTACGGAAAACTCAGTGTTCAGAATACTTCTGCCACATCGGTCGTTGATCAGGAAGGGCATGATAACAGTGCGAACATGGTTTTGGACGGAAAAGATGAAACTTCTTGGCAGGAAGGTGTGGACGGCGTCGGTATCGGAGAACAGTTGACCTTCCAGTTTAACAAGGAATGTAAAGTGAGATACTTGTCTCTGAAATTAGGCAACTGGAGAAACTCTGATTATTATTGGAAAAATAACCGTCCTAGAACATTGGAGATCACAACGAATAATGGCACGACAGCGACCATTACATTTCCGGATGAACAGAAGGAGTGTTGGGTAGAATTTTCTGAGGATTGTCCGGCATCTGATATTAATATTATGATCAAAGATGTGTATGAAGGAACCAGTTCGAAATGGAATGATACTTGTATTGCCGGTATAGAGTTTTATGGAGTGATAAATTAAAATATGAAGAAAAGAAACGGTTTTGCGAGGCTATTTCTTTGTACTGTGTTAGGGATAGTATTGATTTTGCAAGGGTGCGGGCAGCAGGAAGAATTAAAAAAAAGAGAAATTAAGATAGAAGAAAAAACGCCTGAAGATCAATCGAAACCTAAGATTAAGTATCTTACGGATATTCGTATCCTTTCAGCCGGAACAATCGTGGAGAAAGAGCAGATCAATCTTCAAAAACTGTTAGATTATTTTACAATAGAAGAGATTAGCGAGGAGATTTTCGATAAGATTAATGGAAAAACCTACGTGGAAAATAGCCATATCGGTATAGAAGATCTCCGTTACTTAAAGGTTCTTCATTATAATTATGACCATCAAATACAGGTGGGAGAGTTGATTGTTAATGAACAGATCGCAGAGGATTGCAAACAAATTTTCACAGAACTTTTTATGCAGGAGTACGAGATCGCTTCTATGTATCTTCTGGAAAAATATTGGACAGGTGACGGCGTGACGACGGATACGGCATCTATAGAACAAAATAACAGTTCAGCATTTAATTATCGAGTTGTGCCGGGAACTGATAGTTTATCAAACCATGCGAAAGGGTATGCGATTGATTTGAATCCGTTACAAAACCCCTATGTTACCTATCGAAAAGACGGAAGTTTTCGAACGTATTATAAGGATATGGAAAAATATATAGACCGCAGCTCAGGGGCAGTCCATATGATTACTCATGAAGATGCAGCATATCAAACCTTCACGAAATACGGATTTACATGGGGCGGAGACTGGCAAAGCTCGAAAGACTATCAGCATTTTCAAAAGGTAGTTGAATAAACACGAAGGAGGAATGGACCGTGGCATTTAAAGAAATTTCAATCGAATCATTAAAGTTTAATCCTTTTGAGAAAATCTCAAAAGAATGGATGTTGATCACAGCGGGAGATGAAGAAAAAAGCAATATGATGACCGCAAGCTGGGGTGGTGTCGGAATTATGTGGAGAAAGAATGTGGCGACAGCATATATTCGTCCACAGCGTTATACAAAAGAATTTGTGGATAACAACGAAATGTTCACTCTGTCATTTCTTCCGGAAGAGTATCGAAAAGCACTGAACCTGTGTGGTTCTTTCTCAGGAAGGGAAGTAGGGGATAAGTGGGAGTTATCAGGACTTCACCCATATTATGTGGATAAAACTACAGCAGTGGAAGAGGCTGATCTGGTATTCGTTTGTAGGAAGCTTTACGCGCAAGAAATGAAATCAGAGTGTTTCATCGACACAACATGCGATGCGGTGTGTTATCCGGATAAGGATTATCATATCATGTATATTGCAGAAATTGTGAAAGTGTTGAAAAAGGAAGATTAAATTAGGGGCGGGATTAAAAAATCCCGTCCCAATTTTATACGTTTATATACTGAACACTGTATGGAGGTAGTTCTAATTTTCCGTCCAGTATAAGTTCTGTATCGTTTAAAAGTTCCACTGCTGTGCCGGTTAAGTCGCCGTGACATGCGGTAAACGGCGCATCAGAGGCGTTGATTGCTACGAAAATGCGTTCAGATTCTGTTTTTCGCTCAAATACGAGCTGATGATTCTGGATGATTAAATTCCGGTAACTTCCATTTCCTAATGCTTCATGAGTCTGACGTAGCTGGATAAGTTTTTGGATAAATTCAGTCAGTTCATTTGGCTTTGGTTTTTCAAAACAAGGGCGCAGTGCATAATCGTTATCCGGCGCTTTTTCGCCTTCTGTACCCCATTCGCTTCCGTAATAGAGGCATGGAATTCCGGGCATGCCAAAGAGTAACCCGTAGGCAGGGCAAATATGTTTCTTGTTTGTAAGAATGCTGGAGAGCCTGGTTACGTCATGATTGTCTGCAAAAGTCATTAAATGTTTACCGCGGTAAATGCACCAAGGATCTGCGCCAAACTGACGGTGCAGAGAATGGGCAATCTCGAAGAGGTTCATAGAATTAAAGCTGGAATATAAGCCCTTGTAGCACTCATAGTTTGTGCAGGAGTGGAGCATTTCATCATTAACGATCAAGTTGTAATCACCAAACAGCACTTCACCAATCAGGGCAAAATCAGGGCGTAATTCCTGAGTGAACTGTCTGAGCCTTCGCATAAAATTGCGGTCAAGACTGTACGCTACATCCAGTCTCAGACCGTCTATGTGAAAGGCGTCGATCCAAAATCTTACGCACTCCAGTAAATAGTCAACAACAGCAGGATTTTGTAAATTTAATTTTACAAGCTCAAAATGTCCTTCCCATCCTTCATACCAGAAACCGTCGTTATAACAACTGTTTCCGTCAAAACTCAAATGAAACCAATCTTTGTATGGAGAATCCCATTTTTTCTCTTGCACATCGCGAAAAGCCCAGAACCCGCGACCGACATGGTTAAATACACCATCCAGTACAATTTTCACATGATGCTCATGGAGGACGCTGCATACTTCGGAGAAATCTTCGTTCGTTCCAAGCCGGCAGTCAATTTTTTTGAAATCTCGTGTATCATATCCGTGATTGTCAGATTCGAAAACGGGATTTAAAAGAATTGAAGTCACTCCAAGCTTTTCTAAATATGGGGCCCAGTCCATCAATTTTCGGATGCGGGATGCACATATGTCATCGTTATGTGTTGGTGCACCACAGAAACCGATAGGATAAATTTGATAAAAGACACTATTATTTGTCCACATAAGTAATCCTCTCTTTCTTAAGAAAAATAAAAAATAAAGTAAATATTACAATACCTTTCAAAATACTGGAAATGGTAATACTCCACCAGATTCCGTTAAGTCCTAAGTCTGTACGGATCAATAGCAAAGCCAGCGGGATACGTAGTACCGTGAATATGATGCTGTTTACAGAAGGCGGGAGTGTTTTACCATAACCGGAAAACGCTCCGGCAGTTGTAATTTCCACACTCATAAATAGTTGTGAAACACCGAGAATCACGAGATAATCAATTCCCATAGGCAGGATTTCCGGCTCTGTGATAAAAATACGGAAAACAGGAGCTGGACACAACATAAGAAGTAAGGTGCAAATAACTCCCCAAATGAGTACAATTCCCATAGCGCAGCTATACCCTTTTCGAATGCGGACTTTATTGCCGGCACCGTGATTCTGTGCGATAAAAGAATTAACGGCAGCGGCAAATCCATCGGCTGTCATCCAGGAGATGGACTCAATCTGAGAGCCGACTTTCTGCACAGCGACGGCTGCATCTCCATAGCTTGCTACGAATCTGGCGAGAACCATGGAAATCCCGGTAAATAACATATTCTGTATAGATGTTGGAAGTCCGATATGAATGATGGAGCGGATATAGTCTGCCTTTGGTTTCTTAAATATATGTATATCTTGAAAAATCAGCGAATCTTTCATGGCAAAACAGATAAACATAATTGTTACAATTGCCTGAGCAAGAACAGTAGCAATGGCGGCTCCTGTAACATTTAGTTTTGGAAATGGGCCGATACCGAAAATCAGTATTGGGTCCAAAACAATATTTACCAGCAGTCCTGCTGTTGTGGCAAGAAAAGCGGCGCGGCTGTTGCCGATTGCAGTGAAGATTCCCGTAAATGTCTGATTTAAAAAAGAAAAGATCACAAAACCACAGGTGATGACAAGGTATATTCTGGCATCAGAAATCACTTGCGGACTATTTAATTTGAAGAAACCGATGAGAGGGGCGTTGAAGCCGGCACAGATCAGTCCATAAATCAAACCTAAAATAATAGAAAGCTGAAGAGCATTGGCTGCATACAAGGAGGCCTCTTTCTTTCGTTCGCTGCCAAGCGCGTAACCGGCATTTACCTGTCCACCCATTTTTGCGAGAGCTGCAAGTCCGTTGGACAGCCACATGTACATTCCGGCAGCGCCAACCGCAGCGACAGCATCACTTCCAATGCGGCCGATCCAGATCATGTCTGTTAAATTGTAAGCCATCTGTATAAGAGATGTTGCCATAATAGGGATGGCAAGTTTGGTCAATGAAGAAAGGACGGGACCTTTCAATAAATCCACATGTTTTTCCACAAAATATTCCTCCGGTGTAAATAGTTGATGTTTACGACGAACAGTTTAGCCTGTTCATGCTCACTAACGATCATTATAGCATAACCGCATGAGAAAAACAGCTGTCTCGTATTTAAAAATCATTTCAATATACAGAGAAAAGAGCAGGAGTACAAAGACTATTTTTATTTTGAAGCCAAGAAAAAGTATTGGAAAAAGTGAGAAAAAGTATCGGAAAAGAGTTGACACACACGGGACAGTATAATATAATAAAGCAGTATGACAAAAGGAGAAACAGCAGGAAGCCAAAGCCCCGGAGTCTTGTTGATTTCGATATATCTACTATGAAAAAGTTAATGATTCACAGGAGGGAAACCAATGAAAACTTATATGGCTAATCCAGATAAGATTGAAAGAAAATGGTATGTAGTGGATGCAGAAGGATGTACACTTGGACGTCTTGCATCAGAAGTAGCTAAAGTTTTAAGAGGAAAAAATAAACCAGAATTCACACCACACGTAGACACAGGTGATTATGTGATCGTTGTGAATGCTGAGAAAGTAAAAGTAACAGGTAAGAAAATGGATCAGAAGATCTACTACAATCACTCTGACTATGTAGGAGGAATGAAAGAGACTACATTAAAAGAGATGATGAACAAGAAACCTGAGAAAGTTATCGAACTTGCTGTAAAAGGAATGCTTCCAAAAGGACCTTTAGGAAGAGCAATGATTAAGAAACTTCATGTATATGCTGGACCAGAGCACAAACAGGCAGCTCAGAAGCCAGTTGAACTGAAATTCTAGGAAAGGTTGAAAGGAGGATATTACAGTGGCTAAAGCAAAATTCTACGGAACAGGAAGAAGAAAAAAATCTATCGCAAGAGTATATTTAGTACCTGGAACAGGTAATATTACAATCAATAAAAGAGATATCGACGAGTATTTCGGACTTGAGACATTAAAGGTTGTTGTACGTCAGCCATTGGTTGCTACAGAGACAGAAGGCAAATTTGACGTAATCGTTAATGTTAAGGGTGGTGGATACACAGGACAGGCTGGAGCAATCCGTCACGGTATTTCAAGAGCACTTCTTGAGGCTGACAATGATTACAGACCAGTTCTTAAGAAAGCTGGATTCTTAACACGTGATCCAAGAATGAAAGAGCGTAAGAAATACGGTCTCAAAGCAGCTCGTAGAGCACCACAGTTCTCCAAACGTTAATCATACGTTTTCGGGACGTACAATTTCAAAAAGATTTTACAAACCTCTCAGGGAATGTTCCTTGGGAGGTTTATATTTTTTTGTAAAATTATAGAATTATATTGATTTTTTAGGGGGAATTGCATATACTTATTATAGACAAAGAATTGTCTTAGGTGAGTTTCTACCATAAAGTGGAAACCTAAAAAAGCAGGTGAGTCTCCACCATAAAGAGAGAACCTAAAAAAGCGGTGAGTCTCCACCATAAAGAGAGAACCTGAAAAAGAGGCGAGTGATGTCGTCTCTTTTTTTGACAGATGAGGAAAAATGAAATTTTATAATATCAAAGATGAATACATCAATTATTTGAAAAAATATGATGCAAAAGTTGCAGATAATAAAAAGGGAAAGCGGCCATATGTAGGCGTGGTGCTTGAGATAGATGGGATAAAATATTATACTCCATTTACATCGCCCAAAGAAAAGCATCGTAAAATGAAGAATACAAAAGATTTTAGGAAAATTAATCAGGGAATATATGGTGCGATCAACTTTAATAATATGATACCGGTTGTGGAATCGGCATTACTTCTTATTGATATTGATGCAATGGAAGATTCAAAATATCAGCGTTTGCTTCAAAATCAATATAAGTGTATTAAAGCTGATCGGGAACAAATTCAGTTGACAGCAAAAAGATTAAGAGATACTCTTTTTAAGAAAGATGAAGAATTGAATGGCAATGACAAGAGAATAAAGGAAAGATGTTGTGATTTGCCATTGCTGGAGGAGGTTGTGAAACATTATGACAACCATTAGTAAAAAAGAAGTACATAAATTTTTAGATAAACACCCGGATATACCTTTCTCGGCAGCTAAATTTGAATATAGTTTATATCTTGAGCCTGAAGCAGTTGAATATGCCAATGCGATTTCAGAAAAAATGCTTGGCGAATCTGAAGAGGATTTGCGTTCGAAAAGAATGATTGAACAAGCAGAAACAATGGAAGAACTGTTGAAATTGATGCGAAAGCCTTTATCGGGAGGGAATCGAAGTAGATTAAGAGGAAAATTACTGGAATACGAAACAGTGCTGATGCCATATATAAAAGAAAAAACTATGAAAAACGGGCAGGATATTTTTATAGAAAATACTCTTTATTTTTTCTTGCACTGTGAAGAAAACTGTTGCAATTGGCTTATGAAAGAATACTCCAATATCCGGAATGAATATTTAAAATCTATGTTGTGCTTGGTAATTGGATTTCGAGGAGATGTAGAAATGATTCCTTTTTTGATGAAAGAAACAGAACGTCTGGAAAGAATGTATCCCCAAGAAACATATGCACAAGGTCCGATACTTGCTATTCAGGAACTTGCTGTCAGATTTCTTAATTGAAGTCTGGGAGGTGTGGTGAGGAGCAATGAGAAGTCCTGCGTTTGTAACGTGTTTGCAACACCACATTCCAAGAATCCAGTAAAATCAAGGCTTCAAAGTTACCCAAACGTTAATCATACGTTTTCGGAACGTACAATTTCAAAAAGATTTTTCGACTCCTCAGAACTTCGGTTCTGGGGAGTTTTTTCTATGTATTTTTTAATAAGATAATGGTATACTTGTTATAGGAAAAACGTTGGATACTGTTGTACGAAAAAAACAGATAGATTGGAGAAAAAAGAATGGCGGTTCAAACAAAAGGATTATGTAAGTATTGTGGAAAAGAGTATACAAAAGGCGGGATGCTTCGACATTTGCAGGCGTGCAAAAAGAGAAGCGCAAAGATTGCTGAAGAAAAAGAGAAAAGAAGATGCCGATATTTTCAGGTTGTTATTACTGGAAAATATCGAAAAGATTATTGGTTAATTGTAGAAGTAAGCGAGAATACTACGCTAAAAGAATTGGATGTGTTTATCCGTGACATATGGGTAGAATGCTGTGGACATCTGAGTGCATTTACGATTCATGAGGAGCAATATGAAAGCAATCCGGATACGGACGTCTTTTGGGGAAGACCTTCCAGAAATATGAATTATCGCTTAAAAGACGTTGTAGATGTCGGCGATAACTTTTTGTATGAATATGATTTTGGTTCAACCACAGAACTGGTATTAAGTATACATAGCTGCCGCGATGGAGAAAAAAAGAATAATGACATTGTAATTCTATCAAGAAATAATCCTCCTAAAATTCTCTGTAGTAACTGCGGGCAAAATGAGGCGAAATGGGTTAATCCAGAAGGCTATTATGAAGGAGCACCTTTTTGGTGTGATGAGTGTTTAGAGGCGGAAAATGATGAAGAGGGAGAAGATTACGAGCCGGAATTTTTATTGCCTGTTTGTAATTCTCCCAGAATGGGTGTGTGCGGATATGAGGGAAGTGACAGATATCCGGATCAATTTGAGCCAGATGAACAATAAAATCTTTGAGATGAGGTGGCATAATGCAGGATATTATTTGTGAGTTACAGGATATGAAACATCTGGACTGGGCGGCAAGAAAAATGTCACCGGGAACTCCGGGGTGCTTTCTGAAGGCGTATGAAGAAGTGAATGGGAAAAGATTATATTACAAATTATCGAACTATGATAGTTATCGAGGGGTGTTTGGTCATGAGTGTGTCAACGAATTGATTGTAAGCCGGGTGATGGATATTTTGAGAATTCCGCATGTGAAGTATAAACTGATACATGCAAGGATTGTTATTGATGGCAAAGAACAAGAAACATGGGTTTCTGTTTCAGAAAACTTTCGTAAGGATAATGAAGAAAAGTTGGCGTATGATTTGTATTATGATTTGCAAAAAGAAGATAATGAATCTCCATTAGAGTTTGCAATAAGAAACGGTTGGGGATTATATATGTACCAGATGTTCTGTATTGATTATTTGATTGCTAATAGAGATCGGCACGGAAGCAATCTGGAAGTGTTAAGAAATGATGAAGAAGACAGTGTGAGAATGGCGCCTTTGTTTGATCAGGGAGTATTGTTATTGTTTTCAACATATGGTGATGAAAAACTTCTGAAAGAAATAGACGTGATGAGAGATTTTTCGGTTAATAATTATATCGGTTCAAAATCTCTGGAGTATAATCTGTCATTGATACCAAAAGAATATGATTTACAGATTTGGGAACTGAAGATAGAAGATCAGGATTATATTTTCAACGGTATAGATCATGTTTTATCAGAGATTCATAGGGAGAAAATCTGGGAAATGATTTGGAAAAGGTGGTGTTTTTTTGAACAGGTACGCAATCAAGAGAAATAATAGAAATAAAATCGTCGGAATATTAAATTATGATGAGAGAACAAAGAAATACACAATAGACATTCCAGAAAATGTTACTCCTAAGGAAGCACCGTTTATGATGTCGCTATTTTTAAAAAAAGGTATTCGAACCATGAATTCAGACTGGAGTATGCGTTGGGTACAGAGCAGAATCATTCCAAGTAGCAGACAGAATATAGGGGAAATACTTCGTGTGAATGGAATGCGTTCCTATGACGAGCATATATTACTATTAAAAAATGAGGGGCGGAGTTGTCAGGATGAATTTTATATTGAACATATGTAGTTTTAAGGTGTCCTGAGGAGTAATGAGAAGTCCTGCGTTTGTAACGTGTTTGAAACAACACATTCCAAGAATCCAGTAAAATCAAGCGTTCTCAGTTACCCAAACGTTAATCATACGTTTTCAGAACGTACAATTTCAAAAAGAATTTTCGACTCCTCAGGACTTCGGTTCTGGGGAGTTTTTTTGTATATGTTATAAAAATATTTCAAATAAAAAAGAGGAATCGCATAACACGATTCCTCTTTTATGTGTCATAGGAAACTTCCTAGTCGTATTTGTTCATCCACTCAATGATTTCTTTGCAGTAATCATCGTGTCTGTCTACGAAACAGGTATGTCTTGAACGCTCCCAAAGGATCCATTTAGAGTTTGGAATTCCATCAGCCATTGTCTTAGCGATCAATGGAGAACAGAGATCAGAAATACCGCTGCAGATCAGTGAAGGAATTTCGATTTCACCAAGTCTGTCAACATATTCGAAGTCTTTTAATGTTCCGGTAGGTGCGAACTCATTTGGTCCCCATCCTTCAACGTAAGATTCAGAACCTGATTTTTTAGGTCTCTTACAACACTCAGGAGCATCTTCTCCAAGCCAGTAGTTACAATATCTATCCATGTATTCAGCAACTGCTGCATCATAAGCTTCACCAGTGAAGTCTCCTGTTGAAAGTGCGTGGTTGATTGCATCCTGCATATCCTGTGGCATCATTTTGATACGACGGAGACCTTCTCTTTCCCACATAGAACTGCTTGGGTGTCCACTTGAGATAATGAAACTCTTTACGCCTTCTGGTTTATAGTCAATAGCGTAAGCGATCTGCATCATACCTCCCCAAGACTGCCCAATGATATGACACACATCTAAACCAAGATGTTTTCTTAATGCATCCAATTCGTCTAACCAAACTTTCTGATTCCAGAGTTCAGGATGTCCATCAAGATAAGAATTTCCACAACCAATCTGGTCGTACATAACGATCATACGATCATCATCATCTGCAAGGTTATCTAATACCTCGTAGTAGTTGTGTGTAGAACCCGGTCCGCCATGAAGACAGATCAAAGGTGCCTTTCCATTATCTTTTCTTTCACCGACTATTCTATAATATGTCTGATAGCCAAGGTATGGCATATAGCCTTCTGTAATTTTTGCCATGATTGCATTCCCCTTTCTGATAAGTTTTTAACTAACTTTCAGTATAATACATTTTTGAAAAAAAATGAACCCATTTTTGGAAAAATTGTCTAGAATTTATCAATATCGTCATTATTACTAAAAAGATGGGAGTTGAGAGTAGTTTATAAAAGAGTTATAGTGTATAATTATAAGGAAAAGAAAGGAATGGATAAATATGGCGATGAATTGTGAGTATTGTTCGAACTACATTTATGATGAAGAAGAGGACAGCTATTATTGTGATGTTAATTTAGACGAAGATGAATACTATCGTCTTGTGCATAGTGATTATAAAAATTGTCCCTACTATCGTTCAAATGACGATTATAAAATTGTGCGCCATCAAATGTAAAAATGGGAGAAGAACAGCGTATGTGTAAGTTAGAAGAAAAATTCGAGTTTCGAAATATTAAACAGGAGGAAGCTGATCAAGCAGTAAAAATAGAAGAAATCTGTTTTCCACCGGAAGAAGCCTGCTCTGAGAAAATGATGCGGGAACGGGTGAAGTATGCGTCTGAATTATTTTTAGTGGCAGTTGACCGCGAGATGGGAAAAATTGCCGGATTTTTAAATGGATTATCAACGGATGAGGAAGTTTTCCGAGATGATTTTTTTACCGGTACAAGTTTGTATATTCCGGATGGAAGAAATGTGATGCTTCTTGGTCTGGATGTGTTGCCTGAGTATCGAAGACAAGGGCTTGCCAGTGAGATTATGCGCCGTTATATAGAGGCAGAGAAGGTGAAAGGAAGGGAAAAGCTGATCTTGACCTGCCTTGAATCCAAGGTGGCGATGTATCAGAAGATGGGATATAAAGATCTTGGAATGGCACAATCTTCATGGGGCGGAGAGAAATGGCATGAAATGTGTATGGAACTTTAAACTTTATTTATAAGAAAGAATTATGAAAGCTTATGCAAAAATGTAATGAGCCAAATGATTCTTTTTTTTATGCCCATATGCTATGATAAAACTAACAAGATAATACAACTGAATATTTCAAAATTCTTCAAGATACATTTGCAGGACGGGAAACCTGTTTAGCCTTTGGCCAATGTATCTTTTTTGTTGCAAGACAGACAATGTTAAGGAGGATTACGAAAATGGAAAGAACATCAGTAGAGAACTTAAAGGAAATGATCCGTGCAGGTCGAGGTAAGATCCCGGCTGACAAAGTGATCAAGGGAGGACAGCTTGTAAACGTTATGTCCAGTGAGATTTATCCGGCGGATATTGCGATTTACAAGGATATGATCGCAGCAGTTGGCGATGTGGAAGCTTATGTTGGACCAGAGACAGAGATCATTGACGCGAAAGGGATGTATTTAACTCCAGGTATGATCGACGGACATATCCACAGCGAATGCAGTAAGCTCAGCATCACAAGCTATGCAAAAGCGGTTGTTCCAAGAGGAACTACAAGTATGATCTCAGGACTTGACGAATATATTTCCGTATCTGGTCTGGAAGGATTAAAAGAGGTACAGGAAGAAGTAAAGAAGAGTCCGCTGAAAGTGTTCTGGGGAGCGCCTTATAAGACACCATATACCATTCCGCAGTCAACAGTTGCATTTAACTTTACAAAGGAAGTTCATGCAGAAGTTCAGCAGTGGCCGGAATGCTACGGTGTTTGGGAGACGGTAAGAGAGTTCCTGCAGGAAGAGGATGAAGATACGTTGGGAGCGATTGCAGAGGCTTATAAGAATCGTCTTCCGGTATTTGGATGTGCGCCAATGGCAAGAGGAAATGATCTGAACGGCTACTTGTGCGGCGGAGTGCGTCTGGACCATGAGAGTTATGATCACGAGGAAGTGGTAGAGAAGATGAGAAAAGGAATGCATATGCTGATCCGTGAATCTTCTGTGACACATTTCCTTGAGGAAAATATCAAAGCAGTGACAGAGGTAAATCCTGCATTCGCACGTCGCGTCAGCTTCTGTACCGATGATGTGACAGCGACAGATGTGTTGGAAAAAGGACATCTTGATAATGTGGTACGTCTGGCAATCAAAGCTGGTGTTGAGCCAATGACAGCAATCCAGATGGCAACCATCAATAGTGCGGAAGCATACCGCATTGATGATAAAGTCGGCTCCATCTGCCCGGGAAGAATTGCAGACATTCTTTTTGTAGAGGATCTTGAGAACTTTGAAGTAAAAGAAGTTATGACAAATGGTAAGATGGTGGCAAAAGATCACAAGCTTACTTATGATCTTCAGGCTCCGGAGAGAAGTTCCGTACTGAAAGGGGAACTGAAGTGTAAGAAAACAACAAAAGAGGATTTTGAATATAAGACCTCTATCCAGAATGGCGAAGCAAAAGTTCTGGCTATGGATGTGAAAGGACCGTTCGTTCGTAAGAGAAGAGATGTTGTTCTGAAGGTGGAAAATGGAATCGTTCTTCCTGATACTGAGCAGGATGTGGCAATGGTATCTGTATTAGAAAGATTCGGAAGAAACGGAAATAAATCTCTTGCCTTCTGTTCCGGATGGAAATTGAAAAAAGGTGCAATGGCATCTTCCGCAGCTCCGGATGACAACAACTTGGTTGTAATGGGAGTAAATGCAGAAGATATGTCTATCGCGGTAAATTATTTGATCGAACAGGGCGGTGGACAGGTTGTTGTTGCGGATGGAGAAATTCTTGAATTTCTCCCACTTCCGGTAGGAGGAATCGTAAGTGACCGCGAGCCGGAAGAAATCGCAGCACACGAAAAACTCATCGATCAGGCGGCGAGATCTCTTGGTTCTGATCTTCCGGATCCAATGATGTACATGTTCTTCCTGCCGATCACAGCAATTCCGGATTATGCGATCACAGATGCAGGCCCAGTAGATTATGTAGCGCTTACAACCTTTGATCCAGTTCTTGAAGTGGTAGAGAAATAGAGGGACAGAAATTATGAAGAAAGAAGAATTAAAAAAATTAATTGATACAGCAGCCGGAAGAATTCCGGCTGACCTGGTCATCAAAAATTGTAAAGTGGTCAATGTATTTTCCGGTAAAATCGTAGAAGGCGATATTGCAGTAAGTGGCGGACAGATTGCCGGAATCGGTAACTATGAAGGAAAAGAAGTCGTGGATGCAAAAGGACGCTATGCGGCTCCTGGATTTATTGACAGCCATATCCATATTGAATCTTCTTATGTAAGTCCGGAAGAAATCGGACGTCTCTTAGTACCGCATGGCGGAACAACAATCATCGCCGATCCGCATGAAATCGTAAATGTATGTGGAATTACAGGACTTGATTATATGATGGAAGCTGCCAAGGGAACAGCACTTGATATTCAGTATGTGCTTCCGTCTTGTGTGCCGGCAACGCCATTTGAACATGCCGGAGCAGTCATTAACGCGCCGGAGATGGAAGAGCCGATTAAGAGAGACGGAATCTTAGGTCTTGGTGAATTTATGAATTTCCCAGGCGTAATCGGAGCAGATGACAGCGTGTTGGATAAGCTGATGGTTGCCAAGGAAGAAGGAAAGATCATTGACGGGCATGGTCCTGGAATCGTAGGAAATGATCTGAATGCTTACGCGGCAGCAAGAATTTTAGCAGACCATGAATGTTCTACTGTAGAAGAGATGGAAGATCGTCTTGAACGAGGAATGTATATTCTTCTTAGACAGGGTTCTGCGTGTCATAATTTAAGACCGCTTTTGAAGGGCGTAACACCGGAAAACAGCAGAAGATGCCTTCTGTGTTCTGATGACCGCCAGCCAAAGACAATCCTTCACGAAGGTCACCTTGATAATCACTTGAGAATCTGTGTAGAAGAAGGTCTGGATGCAGTGACAGCTATCCGCATGGCAACCTTAAATGCGGCAGAATGCTTTGGATTAAAAGATCGCGGAGCAATTGCACCGGGATACCGTGCAGACATTGTACTGCTTGATGACTTGAAAGATTTCCATGTAGATAAAGTATGGATCAATGGTGAATTTGTGGCAGAAGATGGAAAATATCTTCCGGAAATTCAGGTGCATGATATTTCATCTGTAAAGGGAAGTGTGATTGTAAAAGATTTCTCCAAAGAGAAATTTAAAATGAATCTGAAATCTAATAAAGTGAATGTGATTCAGATTCTTCCGGGTGGAGTTGTAACTGGAAAGGCGACTGCGGAAATTACACTGGATGAAAATGGTGAATTTGTACGTAACCCAGAAGAAGATATTGTAAAAGTAGCCGTGGTGGAAAGACATCAGGGAACAGGAAATGTCGCCTGCGGATTCCTGAAAGGATACGGCATCAAGTCCGGTGCGGTAGCGTTGTCGATTGCGCATGACTCCCACAATATCATTGTGGTTGGTGTCAATGATGAGGAGATGGAATTTGCAGTACAGAGCCTGATCGCGCAGGAAGGCGGTATTGTTCTTGTAAAAGAAGGAAAAGTGATCGAGAGCATGCCGATGCCGATCGGTGGACTTATGAGTGACAGAAGCGGAGAGTGGGTAGATCAGAAATTGACCGATATCCACGAAAAAGCATATGAAGAGCTTGGAATCTGTGGAGATGTAGAACCGGTGATGACACTTTGCTTCATGTCACTGGCAGTGATTCCGGAAGTAAAGCTTACAGATATGGGATTATTTGACGTTACAACGTTTTCATTTATCCCAGTGGAAGCAGAGTAAAAACGAATGAGAGTAAAGTAAGTAGAGTAAGAGTGAGGAAGGCGAGATGGAAAAACAAAAGACAATCGTCCCATGGTTCAGACGTGGGGACATCGGTGGAATGAGCTATTCCATTACAAATAATATTGTAAACTATTTAATTGTTATCGCAACTTTATCGGGAGTTCTTGGATGGCCGGACAAGATTGTGTACGGTTATGTCATCCCCGGAATGTCCATTGGCTTGTTGTGTAGTGGTGTTTATTATGCATATATGGGACACAGACTTTCTAAGAAAGAAGGAAGAGCGGATGTAACGGCGCTTCCTTCCGGCGTGTCTACTCCGGCGATGTTCGTAATTTTGTACGGAGTGATTATGCCGCTTCATTACGCATTAGAAGATCCAATGCTTGCATGGTCGGCAGCAGTGGCAGCCTGCTTTATCGGTGGAGCGGTAGAATTTATCGGTGGTTTTATCGGACCATGGATGAAAGAGAAGCTTCCAAGAGCTGCGCTTCTTGGTACAGTTGCAGGAATTGGCTTTATCTGGATGGCAACACAGGGTGTGTTTGATGTGTTTGGAGATCCATTGGTAGGTCTTCCGATTTTGTTCGTTGCAATGGTAGGTATTTTCGGAGGATATTTATTCCCGAAGAAGATTCCGCCGCTTGTAGTTGCAATCGTTGGCGGTATCATATATGCGTTCTGTCTGGGACGTACGACTGTAGATTTCAGTGGAATCGGGTTCTATATTCCGAATCCGGTCAACAGTATCCAGCATTTAATTGATGGATTTGCGATTGTGGCTCCTTATTTGACCATTGTGATTCCTGTTGAGATTTATAACTTTATTGAAACGATGGATAATGTAGAAGCAGCGAATGCGGCAGGTGATAATTACAATGTCCGTGAGACTCAGTTTGCGGATGGAATCTGTACTATGATTTCTGCAATTTGCGGAGGTGTCGTACCAAATACCGTATGGCTTGGTCATGCCGGACTTAAAAAATCCAATGCCGGAATCGGCTATTCTCTTGTGTCAGGAATCGTTCTTGGTGCAGCCGGATTGTTCGGACTGTTTACTTTCTTAAGTAATATGGTTCCACCGGCAGTCTGTGCGGTAACATTTTTGTGGTGTGCGATCGTTATGGTGGCGCAGGCGTTTAAGGACTGCGAAGTGAAGCATTACGCTGCAGTTGGAATTGCTATGGTTCCGCCGGTTGCAGATTATCTTTATACACAGATTACAGGTGCAGTAGGACTGGCTGGATATTATACAGAGGTTACGTCTTCCGGCTTATCTGAATACAATGCAGAGATCACACAGATGATCAAGGATGCAGGTGTGATGTGGAATGGTGTTCCGGGAGTGAAGAGCGGAGCAATCATTATCGGTATTTTGCTTGGAACAATGACCGTGTTTATTATCGATAAGAAGCTTGATAAGGTGGCAATTACTGCGGCAGCAGGATATGTACTGGCTTGCTTTGGCTTTATTCATAGTGCACAGCTTGGATTTAATCCGACATCTCCGTTTGCTGTGGGCTATCTTGTAATAGCAGTACTAGCGCTGATCTTCCATATGGGACGAAGCAGCTGGTTTAAAGGACCGGATCATTTTGATTATGTATAGTCAGATTTGAATATAGTGAAACCGCAGATGCGTAAGAGTGAGAGGCGTCTGCGGTTTTATTTTTTGTAGAAAAATATTATTCTTATAAATGAGTTTTGAAGAGAATGTTATTTTGAAAAATATATAGAACATGAAAGAGAGGAGACATATTTATGGGACATTAAAAAGGGAAACAGCAATTGTTACAGGCGGAGGAAAGTCTGTTTTAAGTGATGGAAGATGTGGTTCTATCGGATACGGAATCGCAACAGCCTATGCAAAAGAAGGCGCAAATCTTGTGATCACAGGGCGCAATGTAAAGAAATTAGAAGAGGCGAAGGAAGAGCTTGAACGTCTCTACGGAATCAAAGTTTTGCTGGTACAGGCAGATGCTTCAGCAGGAGGAGACAATGAGGCGGTTGTAAATCATGTCGTAGAGGAGGCAATTAAAGAATTCGGACGAATCGATGTGCTGATTAATAATGCGCAGGCATCCACATCGGGAGTCACACTTGCTATCCACATTTAAAAGAGACCAAGGGTTTAATATATAAAGTACAGAGAAATAAACGTTTCTTCATAACGAAAAAACGCTTATTTGCCTGTATTTTCAAGGCTTTCGAGGAAAGGAGGTGAATAAATGAGCCGGCAGAAAAACAAACTTACAGCCCTCTATGAACGTCTATCCAAGGATGATGAACTACAGGGGGAATCCAACAGTATTACGAACCAGAAGCAGTATCTGGAGGAATATGCGGAAGCAAAAGGACTGAAAAATATCCGGCATTATACAGATGATGGCTATAGTGGTGTCACTTTTAACCGTCCGGGTTTCCAGAAAATGATTGCAGATGTGGAAGCAGGACTGATTGATACTATTTGCGTAAAGGATATGAGCCGACTGGGTAGAAATTATCTGAAAGTTGGTTACTATACGGAAATTTTGTTTCCAGAAAAGGGAATCCGGTTTATCGCCATCAACAATGGCATTGACAGTGATGTGCCTACAGATAATGACTTTACACCATTTCTGAATATCATGAATGAATGGTATGCCAAAGATACCAGCAAAAAGATCAAGGCGATCTTCCAGTCAAGGATGAAGTCCGGGAAGCGGTGCAGTGGTGCAATTCCCTACGGATACAAACATGATCCGGAGGATAAAAATCATCTGATTATAGACGAGGAGGCTGCCAGAAATGTCCGCAGGATTTACCAGCTTGCAATCGAAGGAAACGGACCGGCACAGATCGCAGATGTTATGACACAGGAGCATATTCTAATACCGTCTGCATATCTGGAACGGGCAGAGGATGGCGAAGTCAGCAGGAACCACAGCTACCATGACCCTTATGTATGGAATGCTACTGCTGTCAGCGGTATTCTGGACAAACAGGAATATATGGGGCATACGGTTCTTGGGAAAACAATCTGTGACAATTTCAAAACCAAAAAAAGAAGAAAAGCCAGACCGGAAGAACTCATTATTTTTGAGAATACCCATGATGCGATTATTGATGAAGAAACATGGAATCAGGCACAGAAGCTAAGAAAGAGGGTAATCAAACGTGTTGCCAACGGAACATATAAGCATCGGCTTTCCGGACTTGTATATTGTGCTGACTGTGGCAGCAGGATGAGTTACCGAAGTCCCGAGGCACAGCACAGAAAGAGTGGGAAAGTCTATGATTCCGACAGTAATTTTGCCTGTTCTGCTTATGGAAACAAATACAAAGAGTGTACATTCCATTTCATCAAAGCATCTTCACTGGATCAGCTGGTGGATGATGCCATCCGGAGGGTTGCTAAATATGTCCTGACGAATCAGAAAGAATTTATGGAGCAGATCGGGCAGCTTAGTGATACCTACAGTGAGAGATATTTAAAAGAGTCTCAAAAGGAAATCAAGGCAGCGAAAAGCAGGATTCAGGAACTGGATACCCTGATTAAGAACCTTTATGAAGGAAATGTATCAGGGAAAATCCCGGACAGGCATTTTGAGAGGATGATGAAGGAATACGATGCCGAACAGCAGGAACTGGAAGTAAAAGTGGAAGAAATGGAACAGGAACTCCGACAGAAGGAAGAACCAGAAGAAAATGGAGCCTATTTTGTCCGTTTGGTAAAGAAATATCAGGATTTTGATGAAATCACACCACAAATGCTCTATGAGTTCATAGACAGAATCGCAGTCCATGAAGCGGAAGGCGGACGTGGAACAGAACGCACACAGCGGATTGATATTTATTTCAATTTTATCGGTCAGTTTCCGGTTTCAATCTCCAAGGAAGAACTGGAACAGGAAAGAAAAAGGCAGATAGAGCAACAAAAAAATAAAGAGAAAGAAAAACGGGAGAGAAAGAGGGCGAATGCCAGAAGGTTTTCCCAGAAGCGGAAAGAGGAAAGAGCCAGAATCAAGGCTGCTGCGGAAACCGGAGATGAAGAGGCACAAAAACAGTATGAGGAGATTCTGGCAAAAGAAAAAGCACGAAGAGAACGTGACAGGGAAAGCAATAAAAAATCCTACCGGAAAAGAAAGGAGAAAGCCAGAGCGATTGAGGAAGCAGCGAAAGCCGGTGACCCGGAAGCCCTGAAAGAATATGAAAAAGTCCTCGAAGAAAGAAGAAAAGAGGCAGAAAGAGCAAAAAAATGGAGAGACAAGCAAAAGAACAAGGCCCCGGAGCCTACCTGACAAATAGAACCGGAGCCTTAGCAATCAAAGCCGGGGCATTTCTGCCACTGCCTCAAAATTATGTTAGCACAGAGGCAGGGGGAAGGCAAGATAAAAGGAAGGTGTGACGCATGAAAAAATTGGAGCCAATCATACATGATGATAAAAATGGACTGGATTATATACTTGTTGGAGATTATTACATCCCACTGATCTGTGTGGAGGAAGAAAACAGAGATATTGGTTTTTATGGAAGCCTCCGCAGGAATTATCTGAAAGATTACCGGCAGGCTTTGTATTCCCAGCTGATGCTGACCGAGAAGCTCTGGTCGTATCTTGCTGATTTGAATGAAATCTGTATGGAACGCAGGGATAACATGATGGATCAGATGATGGAAGCAGAAGGTGTCACAGAGGAATTAAAGGGAAAAGACCAGATGGAATGGATCCGCAGGGTAAATAACATCCGCAACAGAGTGGATGAAGTCATTCTGAATGAATTGGTCTATGTGTAGGGGGATGATTATGAGATACCGGATTGAATATGCAGATGGTCGGTGCTGTAATTTCGCCAACAGCCGGAAAGACCTTCTGGAATGGCTGAAACTTTTAAAGGATGAAGAAATCACAGATATTCGGAAAATCTACAAAAACGGTGTGACAGATTCCGTACTTGAGAAGTACCGAAACTATGTGAACAGAAATGCCAGATAGGAAGGAGAGACAGGATGGACGTCATACGATTTATTTTGAAAATCACTTTGTTGCCTGTGATGTTTGCTTTGGAAGTAATAAGACTGTTTATGGAGTTACTTGCAGGAATATCAGCAGTTATCTTCCGGGTAATTGCAGGAATTTTTCTTCTGACAGCTTTGCTGAGCTATGGCTTTGGTCTGGAAAGTTCTGGGGAATGCCTGAAAATGGTATTGGCTGGATTCCTGTTTTATCTCCTGCCATGTATGGTTGAAATCGTGATTGCGGGAATCATCTTTTTGGAAGAATGGATTCGCTCTTTTACATAGGAAAAGGGCAGAAAGGAAACACACTTATGAAAAGAGAATTGGTGGAAAGCTACTTTGACTGGAATGAGATCAGGCTTGAGGCATATTTACGAATTGACCCGCAGCTGATCGAGCTGGAAGGGGAATGCGAGAAAACGATGGATGAATTGAAGCCATATATAGAGAAATACGGACATGAGTTCTGGACGATCATTGACCGGATCGTATCGGCAAGACACGCAATAGAAGCCTATATCAGCCGGGAAATGTATATCCGAGGGTTCTTGGATTATGAACGTCTGGTGTGTGAGATAGAAAGGGATGTATGAGGATGAAAGAGGAAGCATTGAAGGAATTTGTGGACAATATCATTCAGGAACGGATGCAGAGTGCATTCAGTCAGATGAAAGCCAGGAAAGAACCAGATACAGAAGATGATGTAGAAAAGAAATATGAGGAAGCGGTGGCATTGCTTCCAGAGGATAAACAGCAGGCAGTCCGGGAATACTGTGACGCTATTTTTGACAGTGGAGCAGAAAGTGAGATTTTTTTCTACCGGCTGGGACTTCAAGACGGGATTCGGTTGAACAAAATCGTAAAAAAGATAATCCGGTCAGTTTCATAACCGGATGAATATTAAAATGTAAGAATGAAAAGAAAGAGCATGAGCCGATATAAAGGTTGATGCTCTTTTTTTATAGATAATCCAGCGAGAGGAGGTGAGGCAGAATGAAGAATCTGAATATCAACCAGATGATGTTGCTGTACTGTTTTGGATGCCCGAATCTAGAGTTTACAACTAAAAGACTCCGTTATGTGGCTGCACTGGCTACTGATTTTGAAGTGAAGAAATGTATTTTCAATCTCAGCAAGTATATCAATCAGGATGGTGTAGCAGAAGGCTATGACCAGATGTACTTCGACATCAAAGATTTTTTCAGCCCGGACGATGATCCGGCAGGAGCATTTGTACTGACACCGATGCGGTGGGGCGATGATTTCGCAGCGTAAAGAACGATTAAGAAAATGGAGGAAAACAGGATGAACAGAGTTATTTTAATGGGACGTCTGACAAGAAACCCCGAGATCAAATACGGAGGAAAGGATAACGATATGGCAGTTGCCAGATATACACTGGCAGTCAACCGCAGATATAAGAAGGACGGTGATCAGGAAGCAGATTTTGTTTCCTGCGTTGTATTTGGAAAAGGTGCAGAGTTCGCCCAGAAATATCTCCGGAAGGGAATGAAAGTTGCCATACTTGGCAGGATCAGTACCGGAAGTTATAAGGATAAAGATGGAAAAACAGTTTATACCACCGATGTAATTGTGGAAGAACATGAATTTGCAGACAGTCCGAAAACAAAAAATGAAGCAGAGACAGGAGCCGACACAGGGGAAGGAAAAGCTACAACAGACAGTGATGGATTTATGAATGTGCCGGAGGGAGAAGAACTTCCTTTTGAGTAAATGTTAAGTAACGGAGGAGGCTGTTATTATGCAGCTTCTTCCGGCAGCTGAAATATGGAAAATCAAAATCTTTGAGGTATTCAATCTAATGAAAATGTGATACAATTTGTATAGTTATACATGGAGGTACAGACATGGCAGTATGTTATGAAAGACTGTGGGAACTGTTGGCTAAAAAGAATATGAAAAAAATTGAATTACAGCATCGTTCGGGAATCAGCGGGAATATTCTCGCCAAGTTGGGAAGAAACGAATATATTTCCATGCAGTCTGTTGAAAAGATATGCGGAACACTGAATTGTACGATTGATGAAATAATGAAGTTTACGGAAAGTAAGTGAGGGGTTGTAAATGGCAAAAGAATCCATAGAAGCTGCATTAAAGCGATTTGATGAACGTTATTATAAATTGAGATTAGATAAAGTAATCCTCGAGAGTTTTGGAAATAATCTGTTGTCGTATATGAAACAGATTAATTTTGCGGTAAAGAATAATGAAACAGAAGAACATATTAAAAATATTGTAAATAGATTTTTAAAAGCAACTTTTTATTCTGACCCAAAATTTGAGATCAATGCATACAAAAGAGTGGATAGTGCTATTATGTACAATAATATTTTGTATGCAATTTTGGAAATGAAAAAACCGGCAAATAAAACGGAAATGGTCTTGGAAGATGACATTAACCGAAAGGCCCTATGGGAAATAGTATATTATTATCTTTGTGAAACCAGAGATGTTTCCGGGAAAAAGGTTAAAATCAATTATGATTCAGAAATACGTAGGTTGATTATTACGGATTCTCGGACATGGGTATTGATTAATGCTCAGGATTTAGACAAATTGTGTGAAGGTTATATTGAAAAACTGTTTTATAAGTTTGAGAACAACCAGTTACCATATAGAGATGTAAATAAATTTTATGGTGCGTTATCTGAATATTTTTCACAGATAGATATTACTGAAAAACTGAGGTATGTTTATTTTGAAATTGACAAAATGTATTCAAAAAAATCAAACTGGCAGTATCTGTTCAAGATATTTAAGCGTGATTATTTGCTGAAAGATGGATATAAACAGATTGCAAAGACCCATGTATTAAATGGAAAATTCTATCAGGAATTACTTTATCTTATGGGTTTGAAAGAAGCAAAAGTAGATAAGAAAAATGTAATTATTATTGATCCATCTGTAAAGGGTTCCCTGGCAAATCAGGTGTATTCAATTTTAACTGAGGAAAAAGAACGCCCGGAACATCTAGCGAAGGAAGAAACATTTGAAATCGTGTTGGTTTGGATTAATAGACTTTTATTTATCAAACTTTTTGAAGGGCAACTTATCTCGTTTAATGGAGATTGTCCAGAATACCGAATTTTGGATAATGACAAAATAAGAGATTTTCAGGAAGTTCAGTATCTTTTCTTTGATGTTCTCGGAAAAAGAGAAAGAGATGACACACCGTTTTTAAAGCAATTCGAACAGGTGCCATATTTGAATAGTTCATTATTCGAGCGGTATGAAGTTGAAACAAAGTATGTAAATATTCGTGAGATTAAGAATGAGCCAATAAAGAAAAAGAAAGCATCAGTTCTTGGAAAGAAAAGTCCAGATAATATACCACTGTTGGAGTATATTATTGACTTTTTAAATGCTTTTAGTTTTACTGCACAAAATGTAAATGAAGACGAAAAAATTACTTCCAGTGAAATAATTGATGCATCTGTTTTAGGGCTGATTTTTGAAAAAATAAATGGATATAAAGAAGGTTCTTTTTATACTAAGAGTTTTGTAACAGAATATATTTGTCAGGAAACTATTGAAAATACGGTGATTGACAAACTGAATAAGGAATTTATGTGGCATTGCAAGACTATTGATGATGCCAAATTTGCAATAGATACAAATTCTTTTGCCCAGATAAAAAGAATAAATGAGATTATAGATAGTCTGAAAATCTGTGATCCAGCAGTAGGTTCAGGACATTTTTTGGTTTCTGCACTAAATAGAATTATTGCTTTGAAAAAAGAACTAGGAGTGCTATTGAAATATGATGGAAAGACACCGTTCCGGGAATATGAAATAGCTGTAATTGACGATGTATTATGTGTATTTGATGGACAAGGAAGGGAATTCAAATACGAACCAAATGACTTCCTTTCTCAATCAATACAAAAAACTCTTTTTATAGAGAAAAGGAAGATCATTGAAAATTGCCTGTTTGGTGTAGATATTAATCCGAATGCTGTAGCTATTTGCCAGTTACGTTTGTGGATAGAACTTCTTAAAAATGCTTATTATGAAAATGGTGTCATGGAGACGTTACCGAATATTGATATTAATATTAAGTGTGGTAACTCTTTGATTCATAAAATTCAGTTTCAGGTAGGGCAGAGCATTGGAACAAAAGATGCCGGATTTTCAAAAAGTGATCAGGCATTAATTAAAGACTATAAGGCAACAGTAAAACAATATCATTCTGCATCAGACAAACGAGAAAAACATGAACTCAAAAATATTGTTTCAAAGATCAAAGATAATCTTCATATGGCTTGCCAGCAGCTGGTAATGAAAGCAAAAGGAAATCAGTTGTATTTGGCATATGATACGAATTATGCACTGGATATATATAAAGACTCCTTCGAATGGGCATTAGAGTTTCCAGAGATTATTTCTGAGAAAGGAACTTTTCTGGGATTTGATTGTATTATTGGCAATCCACCGTATATCAGAGTGCAGGAATTGAGCCATGAAGATGTTGATTATTATAAGGATAATTATGAAACAGCGTGGAAAAGAATTGATATTTCAACATTGTTTATAGAACTGGGTTACAGCTTAGTTAAGGCAGAAGGTAAAGTGTCCTTTATTACTTCTAATCAATTTCTTACAACAGATTATGGAACGCTAATTAGAAAGTTTATTATTAATAACACATTTGCAAATAGAATTGTAGATTTTGCTGATCTACCTGTTTTTGATGGGGCACTTACGTATGTGAGTATTTTCTTTTTAGAAAAAAAACCAGTACGAAGAAAGAGTTTCTATTTTTATAAAGTTCCTAAACTTCCTTTTATTGTTCCCTCATCTGAACAATTTATTGAAATTTCTTATGATTCATTGGAAGAAGAAGGATGGATATTAAAAAGTAAAGAAGTCAAGGATTGTCTTGATAAAATGAAAGCTGCTACACCGGATATATTAAAAAAATATGCAAAATGTTGGGCTGGAGCATTTACTGGTAAAGATGATGTTTTAATGTTTATGAAAGATGAGAAGGTTCCTTTTGAAGATGCAATGACAATCCCTGTCATAAGAGCAGATAGTTGCTCACGATATGCATACGCAGAACCAACAAGAAAAATATATTATCCTTATGCGGAAAATGGTGACAATACAGTTTTAATACCGTTGCGGGAAATTGAAAAGTCATATCCTCAGACGTATGAGTATATCAAGGAACATGAAGAAATACTTAAAGCGAGAAAAGATTCAAGAAAGGTATTTGGGGATAAGGAAGGCTGGTATGGTTTAGTCAGATTTGGAAAACTATCCAGATTTAAAAAGAAAAAAATAGTAAGTCCGGGAGAAGTTAAGGGAAATAAGTTTTCATTGGATATTACGGGGTCTGCGTTTAGCTGCGGTAGAGTGTTTTCTGTTACATCAGAAGATGAGAATGTGAGTATTGAGTATATTTTGGCTTTTTTAAATTCGGAATTATGCGAATTTTACTTACATAACACAGCAGCATTAAAGCAAGGAGGATATTATTCATATTCTTCGACAGCTATTGATACCCTGCCATTTATTTATGATGAAAAAAAGGCTACTGATGTTGAGCAACTTGTAATCAATATTTTACAACTTAAAAGCAAGCAAGAGGATAGCCATGATCTTGAAAAAGAAATTGATCAGATTTTTTATGATATGTATGGCTTTTCAGAGCAGGAACAGAAGGTTGTAAGACAATATTTAGAGATGTAAATTCTCTTAGCAACGCTAAGAGCGCACTTCTATACATGCATTTTTCAATGCCATGTATCGTGCGCCCTGCGGAGCTGTCTCCCTGTTGAAGATTGATTCAATCCGGGAGATATGCGAAATCAGGATTTCGGACAAGGGTTCCCCTTGCGGCACGAGTGCCTATCTGTAAAGTACTTTAAGTATGTACTATTTTTGTAACAAATGAAAAATTGGAGGTGTACTATGAGCAGTAAAATTACAGGAAAGGAATATCCATTGCTGAAAATTTTTAGCTCTGATTTTGAATATCATATACCTGCATACCAACGCCCTTATGCATGGACTACGGAAGAAGCAGGAATTTTATTTGATGACTTATATGAATTTTACCGAACAGAACCATCAGATAATTATTTTCTTGGCACAATTGTGCTTATTAAAGAGGAAGACAAACCATATGCTGATGTTATTGATGGACAGCAACGTCTTACTACATTGACGATTCTTTTTTCAGTATTGGCTTCCAATCTGACAGGGAAGGCACGAGAAGCATGTAATGCCCTGCTTCAGGAAAGCGGTAATATACTTGCCGGGATTCCTGCCAGACCCCGTATGCATCTTCGTCAACGTGATCAGGCTTTTTTTAATAAATACATTCAGGAAGTGCAGATTCCATCTTTAATCAGCATTGATGCAACTACACTTTCGACAGAAGCACAGCGACATATTCAGGAAAACTGTAATGTGTTACTTAGTCGTTTTGAGTCAGTTTTTGAGGGAGATCAGAATGAATTGATTAATTTCAGTACATTTCTTTTGAACAGATGCTTTCTCGTTGCAGTAAGTACGGACAGTCAAGATTCCGCTTTTCGTGTTTTTTCTGTCATGAATAGTCGTGGATTGGACTTGCTTCCGATTGATATTATTAAATCTGAAATTATCGGAGAAATCTCCGAAACAGAACAGCAGGCTTATACTGATAAATGGGAAGATCTCGAAAATGAAACGGGACGAGAAGGATTTAATGAAGTATTTACTCATACTCGAACTATCTTTGCAAAAGAACGTCCCAAGAAAGGATTATTGGAAGAATTTCGAGAGTATGTTGTAAAACGTACAAAGCCCAAAGAATTGGTAGATAATGTGTTGACCCCTTATGCAGAAGCCTATACCATATTAAAAAATTCTGAATACATAGCTTCGTCCCGGGCAGATGAGGTCAATGCTGTTTTATACTGGTTAAATAAGATTGATAATTATGACTGGATGCCTCCCGCTATAAAATTCTTTGCTGAACATTTACATGATTCAGAATATATCTTGTGGTTTGTAAAAAAATTAGAGCGTCTGGCTTCTTTTCTTCATGCAACGGCACAGGATGTCAATCATCGAATGGATCGTTATAAATGGGTTTTAGCTGAGATGGATAGTAATCCATCACATAATATAGAACATCCACTTACTACGATTGAATTGACCACAGATGAGAAACGATCTTTTATAGATGCGTTGAATGGCGAAATTTATAGTATGCCTTCACGTAGACGTAATTATATTATCCAACGTTTGGATTCATTTGTTTCGGATGGTGGTGCAAAATATGATGTAAAGCTGTTTACTATTGAACATGTTCTTCCTCAGAATCCTGAAAAAGGCAGTGAATGGGATCAACTGTGGCCTGATCAGGACGAACGAGCCTTTTGGTTAAATCGAATTGCTAATCTGGTACCTTTAACCAGAAAGCATAATTCAGCAGCACAGAATTATGATTTTGCCACGAAGAAAAAGAGCTATTTCCAGAACAAAGGTGGAATTACATCCTATACTTTAACTACACAGGTTGTGAACGAAGATTCTTGGACTCCAGAGGTTGTATCTGAACGTCAAAAGACATTGTTGGCATTATTTTCTGAAAAATGGGATTTAAAAATTGATCCAGCAGAAGAATTAAATGATGATGAAGAAATAATGTTTCATTTAGCTATTCGTGGATGTAATGCTTCGGGTTGTGTTGGGAACGATGGGAGTTTCATAGTAAAGGCAGGCAGTACTATCGCTAGAGATACTACTCCAAGTTGTCAATCTTCATATGTAGAAATTAGGAAGAATCTGATTGATAATAGAATTATCGTAGACGGTGTGTTTACTCAGGATTATGTTTTCGATAGTCCGTCTGCAGCTGCAGTTATTGTAGGTGGTCGTTCTGCAAATGGACGCAGAGAATGGACAACCTTAGATGGACGTCAATATGGAAAAGTAGTTGGTCATTAATTCGTTTTCCTGAGAAGTTGAGACAATATATGGAACAGTGATCTGGTTAGAAAAAGGGAGGAATGAACAGAGTATGGCAGAAAAATATCCGGTAATTACGCTTTGTGGCAGCACTCGATTTCGCAAAGAATTTGAGACAGCACAAAAGCAATTAACTTTGCAGGGATGTATTGTCATCTCTGTAGGGCTGTTTGGTCACACAGGAGATAGTGAAGTTTGGGAAAACATGGATGAAGGAACAAAAACGCAGACAAAGATGATGCTGGATGATATGCATAAAAGCAAAATTGACATGGCAGATGAGATTTATGTGATTAACCCGGGAGGATATATCGGCGAAAGCACATGGTCTGAAATTTGTTATACATCTATGCTGGAAAAAAATATTCGATATATGGAACCTATAAAATCGAACGAAGTAGCAGAAATGGTACAAAGTCATATATCCAGAGCGGAGGAACTGGCGATAAGGCAGCTTGACAAATTACATCACAGTAACGGATATTATAATCCAGCAGATTATGTTTCGTTTAAATTTAAAAAAGAAACTATTCATGATCCTTGGCTGAAAGAAGATTCACAGGGAGTGCCATTTGCATGGCAACTGCATGATAACCAGGATATTGCAGTTGATCCTTTTGAATATTATGGAAAAATAAAAACTGCACGTTTTATTGAAGATATTATTATGAAGCATGGAATAATGTAGGAGGTTACCACAATGCCGAGTAAGAAATGGTCAGGTCTGAATCATATGCAACTTGGTCAGTTTGGGGAATATTATGCGAAAATGGAATTTGCTTCTTACGGATTCGATGTATATACATCTGAAGTGGATGATCATGGTGTAGACTTTATTGCCAGAGATATAAAGACCGGTATTTTCTATGAAGTGCAAGTGAAATCAATGTTCAAAGGAAAATACGTGTTTATAAAAAAAGATAAGCTGGTAATGGATGATAGGCATCTTGTTTGTTTTTTGCATTTTATAGAAAATGAACTGCCGGAAATATATGTAATTCCAGCGACAGCTTGGAAGAACCCGAATGCTGTTCTTGTAGACAGGAATTATGATAAACCTGAGTGGGGTATCAATTTCTCAAATAAGAATCAGGCATTATTAGAACAATATTGACCAGAATGTTTTTTCAAAAATTAAATAATGTGTAAGCCAAAGGGCATCAACCGTAAAAAGTTGGTGCCTTTTGTTTTGCCCATTACTTTTACCCATTTTTGAGAAAAAGTCTGGACAGTAAGCCGGTGTGAGTTAAGGGACAGAATTCATACCGGCTTTTCGATTTTGTCAACAATTCAGTTAAGAGAAAGGAGACCATTATGGGAGACAGAAGAAATCTGAAAAAGCAAAGCCTTGAGAAACTCCAGCAGAATCTAGAACAGACAGAACACCAGATTGAGGTGGAAGAACGCAGGCTGAACCTTGTAAAACAGCAGATGAAGGTGGCAAAGCGGAAAGCAAGGAACCACAGCCTGATTGTCAAAGGTGCGGAGGTGGAGAAAGCATTCCCGGAAGTTAAGGTGCTGACAGAAGAAGAGTTCCGGGCATTCCTGAAATGTATCGCCCACATGAAGAGTGTACATGAAATGCTGGAACGGGCAGTGAGCCATTCCGAATATAACCGCAGTCTGGCATCCTCCGGAAAGGAGCAGTAATGTCACTGTATCATTTTTCTGTAAAGCAGGTATCAAGGGGTAAAGGGCAGACGGTGGTGGGTTCCGCAGCTTATATTTCTGGGCAGAAACTGCACAATAATTATTACGAGGAAATTCATGATTACACCAGAAAGCAGGGAGTGATTTTTGACGAGATCATGCTGCCGGACTATGTGCCGGATTGCTTCTCTGACCGCCAGACGCTCTGGAATGAAGTGGAGTTTGCAGAGAAAGGAAAGAGGGCACAGCTTGCCTATTCTTTTAATATTGCATTACAAAATGAGCTGACGATGGAAGAAAATGTGGAACTGGCAAGGGAGTTCTGCAGGGAACAGTTTGTCAGCCGGGGAATGATCGTGGATATGGCAGTCCACGAGGGGGAATCCAGTGACCCGGAGATTGCAGACAATCCTCACTTCCATGTGCTGGTTCCCATCCGTCCCATGAATCCGGATGGAACATGGGGGAAGAAACAGCGGAGGGAATACAAGCTGGATGAAGAGGGAAACCGTATCCGGGATGCAAATGGGAAATATATCTTTTCTGCTGTATCCACTACCGGATGGAATTCCCCGGAACTTCTGGAAGAATGGAGAAAACAGTGGGCGGATAAAGTCAATGCAGCATTCAAGGAGAAAGGTCTGGCAGCAAGGATAGACCATCGTTCCTATGAGAAACAGGGAATTGAACTGATTCCAACGATCCACGAGGGATATGAAGTCCGGGCGATGGAGAAAAAAGGCATCCGGACAGTGGTGGGAGACCTGAACCGGGCAATCCGCAAATTAAATGAGATATGGATCCATTTAAAAGAATCCCTTGCGTGGGCGAAAACATTCCGGGAAGAGGTAAGTGCAGAACTGTACCGGAGGGCAAACCCTACATTGATGGAAAGCCTGCAGGATTATTATGAGAAACGTGATAAAGTGGCAGATACCTACCAGTATGGAAGCCGGAAAGCACACTTGACGAACCTGAAAGAGTTTGTAGAGGCAGTGAATTACCTGACTGTGAACCAGATCGCAACTGTAGAACAGTTGAACCAGAAATTAGAGGAATTACAGACGGTTGCGGGTGGCATCCGTTCCGAAATCAAATCCCGGAGGGGAGAGATTGCCGGGTACCGGGAACTGATGGATTATGACCAGAAAATGAAAAAGCTGCAGCCGGTTATGGATAAATACCATAAGATTTTCTTTAAGGGTTCCAAGCAGAAATATTACAGTGATCATAAAAAGCAGATCGACCTGTACCAGATGTGTGAACGGAGGCTGAAACCCTACCGGGATGCACAAGGGAAGCTGCCGGTTGCACAGTGGAAAAAAGAGCAGGAAAAGCTGGAGGCACTGAACCGGGATTCAAATATAGACCTTACTCCATATGATGAGGAATTAAAAATGGTCAGGAAAGTGCAGGAATGCATTGATGTCATGCTGAATGAAAAATCCCAGATGCAGTCCGGTAACACCGGGCGGTCAGAAAAAGAAGATCTATCTGTGCAGCATCCGGTTTCATCTCAGGCAAAAGGATATTCCCCGAAGCCAATGGCAGAAAGGACTTCTGTTCTGGAGAAGCTGAATAAAAATAAGGAGATCAAGCGAAGAGAGGAGGAAGAAAGAAAAGCATCAAAGATGAAAATCAAAAGAAATGACATGAGTTTGTAAGGAGGAAACGAAAATGCAATATTTAGAAGAGCAGGTCAGCCGGGCAAAAGCCACTGACCTTGTTTTATTTTTACAGTCACAGGGCGAGAAGCTGATAAAAAGCGGGAAGGAGTACCGCTGGATGGCTCATGACAGCGTGACTGTCCGTGGAAACTGCTGGTTCCGGCACAGCCGGGGGACTGGCGGTGGACCAATTGATTTTGTGATGGAGTTTTATGGGCTGACATTCCCGGAGGCAATGAAAAAACTGACCGGGGAAGAGGGTGAGGAAAGGCGGGGGGCGAAGGATGCCCCAAAACAGGGCATCCCCGCCCCTTCGCCTGATTTCCGGCTTCCAAGGAGAAACAGGGATGAAAAAAAGATACTGGAATATCTGACAAAGACCAGAGGAATACAAGAGGATCTGGTAAAGGTATTTATTGGGAATGGCGATATTTATGAGGATGAAAAGCATCATAATATCGTGTTTGTCGGGAAAGACCATTCAGGGATTCCCCGGTACGCCCACATCCGGGGAACGGAAGAAGAAAAATTCCGGGGAGATGTGGCTGGTTCATCGAAAGAGTACAGTTTTTGCTACAGAGGAAACGGTGACCAGCTGTATGTGTTTGAAGCACCGATTGACCTCTTATCTTTTATTCAGCTGTTCCCGAAAGACTGGGAACAGAGAAGCTATCTTAGCCTGGGCGGTACATCGGACAGGGCACTGACAGCCTTTCTTTCTGACAGCCCGAATATCACTTCGGTATTTCTCTGTCTTGATAATGACAAAGCCGGGGAGGAAGCCTGTGAAAAGATTGCAGGGAAAGAAGTTCCCTGTGAACGGATCATCCGCTTAAAGCCGGTTTTGAAAGACTGGAATGAAATCATCTGCCATCAGGAAGAAATGCAGGGAAGGAACCCGGTTGCAGATACGGTTGTGCTGAAAGCCCCGGAAAAAGAAGAGATCGTGCCTATGATTTATTATCAGGATGTGGAAGCAACCAGTGTGGAATGGCTCTGGTTTCCCTATATCCCTTTTGGCAAGCTGACCATTATTCAGGGTAATCCGGGGGAAGGGAAAACGTATTTTGCCATGAAGCTGACCGCAGCCTGCACCAACCGGAAATATCTCCCGAATATGGAGGAGACAGAACCATTTAATGTAATCTACCAGACCGCCGAGGATGGAAAGGGAGATACCATCAAACCAAGGCTGATCGAATGCGAGGCAGATCTTTCAAGGGTCATGGTGATTGATGATACAAAAATCCCACTGACATTAATGGATGACCGGATTGAGAGAGCCATCCGGCAGAACAAAGTCCGGCTCCTGATCATTGACCCGGTGCAGGCATTTATCGGTGCGGATGTGGATATGAACCGGGCGAATGAAGTCCGTCCGGTATTCCGGAAACTGGGAAATGTGGCAGAACAGACCGGATGTGCCATTGTGCTCATCGGGCATCTGAACAAAGCCTGCGGTACGCAGAGTACCTACCGGGGGCTGGGTTCCATTGACATCATGGCAGCCGTCAGAAGCCTTTTATTTATCGGAAAGGTAAAGAAAGATCCGACAACGAGAGTGCTGATCCATGAGAAAAGCTCTCTTGCTCCTCCGGGTGAGACGCTTGCGTTTAAGCTGGGGGATGAAGGAGGTTTCCGGTGGATCGGTGGCTATGACATCAATGCGGACGATCTCCTGAACGGTAAAGAGGGGAAACGGGTGGAAACAAAACTGGAAAGAGGTATGAGGCTGATGGAGGAAATGCTGAAAGGTGGAAAAGAAATTCCATTGAAAGTCATCCAGAAAAAAGCAACCGAAATGAACATCTCTTCCAGAACTATGAGGGATGTCCGCAACCGTATGGGAGACCGTTTGATTTATGGGCGAGGAAGCGGAAGGGATAATACCATTCGGCTGAAAGTAGATTAGGTGGCAGGATTTTTTTTGAAAAAGGGCGATTCTATAGATACCTTAATGCCTGCCACTCTGCCACCTAACCATTTGGAGAAATATTTGCATAGATATGACTGGCAGAAACCATATTCTGCCAGTTGCTTTTTAGGAGGAAAATACGATGGAAGAAAGAAAACAGGATATGGAAAATCTTAAAACTGTATCGGATGAAAAAGAGGAACATTCGGTTCTTGAGAAGAAAATTGGTCGCACTCGTTATCACGTTCATCTCTTTTTTGATCCTAATTCCAAGGAAACCATGCAGCAAAAAATCATGAGGATGATGAAGAATGAACTGGAGGCAGAACTCGACAAACCCGCATAAACACTGGATTTCTCAGCATTTTAAGAAAAATTGATTTTGGTCAAATTCCTACTTGACGGAATGGTGCCCAAGGGAACAGTGATCAACAAATTATGGTCAATGCGCTTACGCTGCCGCGAAAGAAGGAATCCGCGGTTTGTCAAGAGTTGCGGCAAATGAATGGGGAGCAGATGGAATCAATGTAAATATTATCTGTCCGCTTGCATGGACCGCGCAGCTTGAAAATTTTGAAAAAGCATATCTGGAAGCCTTTAAAGAAAATGTAAAAATGCCGCCGGCAGGACATTTTGAAGATACAGAAAAGGAGATTGACTGTGTATGTGTACAACTGGCATCTCCAGATTTCAAATATATGCGCAGAGAGACATTGACGGTGGAAGGCGGAATGGGATTGCGTCCGTAGTTTATCAAAGATGGATTTATATTCTTGCTATCTATGAAGAAGCTTAGTATAATATTTACGTGAGTAGGAAGTCTCAAAAAAATAGGAAGAGATGGGAAAAAAGATGGCAAAAAGTGAGGCCAAAGGTGAAGAACTAAAACAACAGATTATAGAAACTGCATGGGAACTGTTTTGGAAAAAAGGATATGAGAAAACAACAGTAAATGACATCATTGAGTCAGTGGGAACATCAAAAGGAGGATTTTATTATTATTTTTCGGCTAAAGAGGATTTGTTAAATGCTCTGTATTCTGTATTTGATCGAGAGTATAAAAAGTTCTATGAAAATATGGATAAAACCCTTCCGAGTTTGGTGCAGCTAAAATTATTAAGTCAGTATGTTTCTTATTTTATTGAAGGAAATGTTTCTTCAGAACTTTTGGCGGCATTATACCAGTCACAGCTTGTTAAAAAGTGTCAGGAATGTTTTTTAAGTCCCGACAGATATTACATTAAGCTTGTGAAAAAGATTATTGCAGAAGGTCAGGAAAGGAAAGAAATCCGAGATGATATATCGGTGGAGGATTTGGCACATCATGTGTTGGTTTTAGAACGGGGAATTATCATGGACTGGTGTGTTCAAAATGGCAGCTTTTCATTGGGGTATTATGGAACCGGGAGCTTTGATCTATATATTGAATTTATGAAAGCAGAAAACGCAGGATAGAAAATGAAGACAATAAAATGTCTTCATTTTTTGCTTTATAAAAGACTATAGTCTGTAGTGAATAAGAAAGTATTATGATTTCATTATAGGAAATAATAGATAAAAAACTAATAATTAAATAATCAATAAACAGAAAATAAATGAAAAATATAAAAGTTAAGAAAAAATAAGTAGACAAATAGTAAGAAGATTGTTATTATTATAACCATAAACAGACCGCGGTTTCTAATTGGATTTATTTCATACACAAGGAGGGAAGCTTATGAAATATACAGAGATATGTAATGCTGTCTGGATGTTTCTCTGGGTAGGTGTATTACTTTTAGCTGTGATTCTTCAATGTCTTATTTTTATGAAACGTGCGTGGAAGCATGCTTTGGAGTTGGGATTATCTCCGGCTCAGATTAAGAAAGGTCTGACAACCGGAATTTCTATCAGTATCATGCCAACACTACCTGTTTTGCTGGTATTGTTGTCGTTGATGCCGTTGCTGGGAATTCCACTTCCATGGCTGCGTCTTTCAATTATAGGTTCGGCGTATTATGAAACTTATGCAGCTACTACTGCTTTGGAATGTGTGGGCGAAACGTTCCAAGTGGGTGGTTACAGTGTAGACGGATGGATTGCCGCTGCGTGGGTAATGACGATTGGAGGCAGTGCGTGTGTACTTTGGTCTTCATTAGCAATAAAACCTATTTCAATGATTTATGAGAAAGCTGAAAAAATTGATATGAAATTAGTTCTTTCAATTGGAAGCGGATGTATGGCAGGAATTATGGCATATGTATCGGTGTCTTATGGATTTAGTGCTATGTCTACAAAAGGAGTTGTTTTTTGTATCAGTTTTGCTGTAGGTGCGTTGTTGGTATATTTGTACAATAAGAAACCGAAGTTTAAGAAACTGTCTGACTATGTAATGACAATCAGCATGGTAGTTGCAATGATTGCTGCATGTTTCATTTTTTAGAAAGAGAGGGTGTGCTTATGAAATCAAAGGGATATCACAGTTGGATACATAAATTTGGAATCCTCTCAAGTCTTTTTCTATTCGCTGCCATGACAGCATTTCCGATTGCAGCGAGTGTAATCTATGGTGCTTGGCCGGATTTCAAACAGCTATGGCCGGGATTTGTAGCTGTTATACTATTTATGGCACCGTATTGGCCGGGAGAAACAATCGGATATATGTCAGTTATGGGACCGGGAGCACTTTATATGTCCTACATTACAGGAAATGTTACGAATCTTAGAATGCCGGCAACCGTGGGAACGATCAATTCGTTGGGGATAAAACCTAATACGGATGAGTGTCATACAATGGCGATTATTGCGTGTGGGGCTTCCATTATCACAACAGTTGTAATTGTTGCATTGGGCGTTGTGATTGCTGCGCCACTTGCACCGGTATTAGAATCTCCGGTTTTAAAACCAGCATTTGATTATGTAGTTCCGGCACTATTTGGAGGACTCGTTGCACAGACGATATTAAAAGGGAAAAAACAGTTTTTATATTATTTAATTCCATTAGCAGTATGCTTATATTTTTGTTATTTTACCTCAATGGATGGAGCATATTATATGCTGATTGCAATTATAGTGTCTGTACTTGTCTATCTAATTGATTATAAAAATACAAAGAAAAAGGAATCTGCATAGCAGTAATAAGTGGAAAGGAGAAGCTTATGGATAAGTTGACATATATTATTTGTGGTAAATTATACAATGGAATCGATGCGGAATTTAAAGAAGGTTATAAGATTCTTGTGAAAAATGATAAGATAGAAGCGGTGGGGCGCGATGTTCCACAGCCGGAATCTGCAGAAATTATTGATCTTTCCGATGCAACTGTTACACCGGGAATGATTGATGCACATATGCATATGGATTATTTTGATTGGCATACGATCCGTGAGGAAGTTTATACTACATCAGAAGAAGCAAAAACATTAGCGATTGTAAGGAATGCGAAGAAGTCGCTTTCCAGAGGTTTTACAACCGTTCGTCATACCGGAGGAATCAATTCAAACGGTTTTGGAGTATTGGATGTAAAAAGAGCGATAGAAAAGGGATATATTATAGGATGTAGAATTGTAGCGGCGCCGAGATTTTTGTGTGCTGCCGGAAGTCATGGAGATTTGTCACAGGGCTTTGCAAGAAATCCGGAATTATCTAATATCACGCAGAATCTTAGATTATCTCTTGGTTCAGGAAAAGATTTCTTTGTAAATGCTGTGCGTGAAGAAATTAAATATGGGGCAGATTTTATAAAGATTATGGCTACGGGAGGATTTTTCACACCTTATGATAATCCTTCGCAGCAGCAGTTAAATGATGATGAAATGAAAGCGATCATGGATACAGCGCATGAATGGGGAAAGACCGTAACTGCCCATGTGTATAGTCCTAACCATATGCAAAAGCTAGTAAAATATGGAATTGACGGCATGGAGCATTGTTCTCTTCTGGATGAGGAAACTGCACAAATGATTATTGATAACAATGTATATGTTGTGCCGACGTTCTGTCCGTATGAAGAAGCCGTTCACTATGATCCGGTGAAGATTCAGACAAAACAAAAAGAGTATAAAGAAAAACTTGAATATTATAAAGATGCGCTTCAAGCAGGGCGTGAAGTGATTAAAAATTGTAAATGTAAACTGGGATATGGAACGGATTTTGTTGCCACACATCAAAATTTTGAAAGTGGATATGAATTTAAAGCATGGATGGATAGCGGAATGGGAACGTTTAGGACTTTACATGCGGCAACAAAAGTAAATTCGGAGATCTTACAACTTGATGATAAAATCGGTACTTTAGAGCCGGGAAAATTGGCGGATATTTCGGCTTGGAAGAGAGATCTTATGACAGATCCTTATGCTCTTTTAGACTGTGCTTTTGTTATGAAGGAAGGAATTATTTACGAGACAGAAAAATGCGAGGATCTGGAAGAAGGGTAGGTGCTTGCTATCTCTAAAGTCATTTTATATAATAGAAATATAAAAAGAGAAATGAGAAGTGCCAATGAAGATTATTATTTCACCAGCTAAAAAAATGAAGGTAAATACAGATACACTGGAAGTGCGGGCACTTCCGGTGTATTTGCATGAAGCGGAATATTTGCGACAGTATCTGTCGGAACTTTCTTATGAGGAATTGAAAAGTTTGTGGAAGTGTAACGACCAGATTGCTCAGATTAATTACGAGAGAGTGCAGACGATGAATCTTCGTATGCAGCTTACTCCTGCATTACTTTCATACGAAGGGATTCAATATCAATATATGGCTCCAGCAGTGTTAGAAGACGGTCAGTGGGAATATGTGCAGGAACATGTATGTATTTTGTCAGGATTCTATGGTGTTGTTCATCCGCTTGATGGAGTGACTCCTTATCGATTAGAAATGCAGACGAAAGTAAATCTTCCGAATGTGAAGAATCTGTATGAATACTGGGGTGAAAAAATTTACAGAGAGGTGTCGGCAGATACAGAAGTGATTGTAAATCTTGCGTCTAAGGAATATAGTAAATGTGTTGAGAAATATTTGACTCCGGAAATCAGATATATTACGTGTGTGTTCGCAGAATACAAAGGGGATAAAGTGATTGAGAAGGGAACTTATGCCAAGATGGCAAGAGGAGAAATGGTGCGTTTTTTGGCGGAGCGTGAGGCGGAAAGACCAGAGAAAATGAAGTCGTTTTGCCGTCTGGGGTATCGGTATTCTGAAAAAGAGTCTACGAAAGATCGTTATGTATTTCTAAAAGAGCAGGGAGGCGATAAGTAATGAAAGAGCTTACAAAATTGATTTTGGATGATATGAAACCAGCATTAGGCGTAACTGAACCCGGAGCAATTGCATATGCAGCGGCAAAGGCGAAAAGTTACCTAGAAGGAGAAGTAGAGCAGGTGTGCGTAGCGATGAACAGCGGAATGTACAAAAATGCGTTTACCTGTGGAATACCAAACAGCAGTGAAGTAGGGAATGTTTTTGCAGCAGCGTTAGGCGTTGTGGCGGGAAATGCTGAGAAAGGATTGGAGTCTTTGGCAGATGTTCGACCTGAAGATAATACCTCGGCAAAGAAATTAATAGAACAGGGAAAAGTTCAAGTAGAATTAAGTGGTATTACCAGCCGGATATTTATCGAAGCATTTGTAAAAACGACGAGCGGAGAAGCGACCGTAACGATCCGAGATTCTCATACAAATATTGTCAAGATTGTAGTGAATGGGAAGATTGTGCTGGATAAAGAGTCGGAAGAAGTTGTAGAAAATAAAGAAGAGAATGAATCGCATGCTATACATAATTACACGTTGGAACAATTAGTGAAATACGTTGAGACGGAAGCGATAGAAGAACTTCTTTTTATAAGAGAAGCGTATAAAATAAACTGGGAATTGTTTGAAGAAGGACTAAGGAATCCGAGAACAACATTTGCAAGATATTTATTAGAAAAAAACGGAGGGGAAATTATTTCTTCCAATGAACAGGCAACTGCTTCGTTATTGTGTAATGCGGCAATTGAAGCGAGAGTGATTGGTCTTGATAAGCCGGCAATGAGCATTACCGGTTCCGGCGCCCATGGAATTATCGCGACGATGCCTCTATATGCGGCATATAAGGTAAATGGTTATTGTGAGGAAGAACTTCTTCGTGCAACAGCGCTTAGTTATCTTGTGTGTATGTACATTAAGGAGTACTCTGGGAAATTATCAGCGTTCTGTGGATGTGCGATTGCGGCGGGAACAGGTATGGCGTGCGCACTTGTGTATTTAAGAGGCGGAACTGTAGAAATGATGAAGCATACAATCAATAATATGGCGAGCAGTATTACCGGAATGATCTGTGATGGCGGAAATCAAGGATGTACCATGAAAGGAATTGCAGCGGTAGACGCGGCATACCAGTCTGTGGATTTTGCCATGCATGGAATTTATATTCAAGATGTTCATGGAATCAACGGAAATACAGCTGAAGAGACAATGAGAAATATGGGGCTGATCGCTTCGCCTGGAATGGTAGAGACAGAAGGTACGATCGTAAAGATTTTTGAAGATAAATTGAAGAAATAAAAGTCCTATAAAAGGGAGGATGCCGGGTAACCGCCTAGTGCGGTTCCCGGCATATATTATGAAAAAGTTTATTCAAAATAGTATTTACTATGCGTCATCATTTCTTCTTTTTGATGATATTAGTATACGTGATATCTATGAAGAAATAATGTGCTATAAATGAAAGAATTTTGAAAGATAAATGAACAAATTGTGAACATCCATTTTCTATTTCCGATAGGCAAATGCCGGAAGTCCATCTTTCATCGGCACAGTAACATTTCCTTGAATTAATGGTGCGGCATAAGCAATGAAATCATCACTGATATCGGAACCATTTTCGGTGATCCACTGAGCAGGAACTGGTTTTTCTTTGTTGCAAATGTTGTTGACATCCGCGGTTCCGTAAGATAATTCGTATGGGTGATTATAGTGTCTGTTAAATGTGATCATTTTACCGGTTTCACCCTTGAGAGCGGCTTGTACACCGTATGCGCCTGCGTTGACTGCCTCTGTAAGATCAGTGTCGGACAGCATAGCGCTGGAACAGCGCTGGCATACATTAAGCTCGATGGAACGTACCTTTACGCCGACTTTTTCTTTGACAAGATTTTCTAAATATTTTCCGGAACCAGTAAGCATCTTGTGACCAAAAGTATCCACACCGACATCGCTTGCGTATTCGCAGATAAAGGTTCCTTTTCCGTCATTGATTCCTTCAGAGATACATACTACGAGATTTGGTGTTGTTTCAAGACTTTTTTGTACTTTAGCAATGAAATCATCTTGATCGAAAGCCACTTCCGGAAGATAGATCAGTACTGGGTTATCTCCTTTAAATTTGCGGGCGAGAACACTGGCGGCAGTGAGCCATCCGGCATGGCGTCCCATGATTTCAACAATGGTAACAGATTTTTTGTTGTCGTAGACGGAAGCGTCAAGAGCAATTTCCCGTACCGTAGAAGCTACATATTTCGCAGCACTTCCGTAGCCCGGTGTATGGTCTGTTTCTACAAGGTCATTGTCGATAGTTTTTGGAACACCGATAAAACGGATATCACTATCGATTCCGGCAGCATAACGGGATAGTTTGCTTACAGTGTCCATAGAATCATTTCCGCCGATGTAAAAAAAGTATCCAATGTTTTTCTCTTCCATTTTCTGAAACAAGAGAGGATATACCGGATCTGACAGATCTTCCGGCAGCTTATAGCGACAGGAGCCGAGATATGCACCAGGGGTTGTCTTAACAAATTCCAGTTCTCCAGTTTTAGAAAGCACCCCCATATCCATAACTTGATCATTTAAGAATCCTTCAATTCCATTTACCATACCGTAGACATGCTCGATCTTGTCTGCGTGTTTCAATCCTTCTGATGTTACTCCGTATAAACTCCCATTGATAACAGCGGTAGGACCGCCGGATTGTCCAACGATTATATTTTTCATGTGAAATTCCTCCAATCTTATAATACTTAATACTATATCGGAAAAACTATAATTTTACAACGTCCATATAGGGATTTGTGTAGAAAGCGGTTGGAAAATAGGAGAGAATGTTTTATACTAATAGAAGTTTTTGAAGGAGGAAATCTGTATGAAATATATATCCTTTGCGATTCCTTGCTATAATTCACAGGAGTACATGGCAAAAGCAATCGAGAGTATTCTTGTTGGCGGTGAAGATGTGGAGATTATTATCGTCAACGATGGCTCAAAAGACCAGACATTAACAATTGCACATGAGTATCAGGAAAAATATCCTGAAATTGTCAAAGTGGTAGATAAAGAAAACGGAGGACATGGAGATGCAGTGAATGCCGGATTAAGTCACGCATCCGGACAATATTTTAAAGTGGTGGACAGCGATGACTGGGTGGACGAAGAGGCTCTTCGCGCAATTTTAGATCTTTTGCATCAATTTGAAGAGCAAGGAACGCAGATTGACATGCTGATCTCTAATTATGTATATGAAAAAACAGGAGCTTCCCGTAAGAAATGTATTCATTATCGAAATGTACTTCCGCAGGGAGAGGTTTTCAAGTGGGATGATATCGGACGGTTTCATTTAGATCAATATATATTGATGCATTCTGTCATCTACCGCACGGAGATGTTAAAGTTAAGCCAGATGGTGCTGCCAAAGCATACTTTCTATGTAGATAACATTTATGTGTACTATCCGCTTCCGTATGTTCGGAAAATATATTATCTGGATGTAGATTTTTACCGCTATTTTATTGGGCGTGACGATCAGTCCGTAAATGAGAAAAATATGATTGCGAGAGTGGATCAGCAGATATTTGTGACGAAGTCGATGATTAAAATGTATCAGATGAAAGACATTTCCAGTAAGAAGCTTAGAAGCTACATGATCAATTATCTGGCAATTATGATGACGGTGTCTTCGATTATATGTATTCGTTCGAAGAAAGAGGAAAATCTGGAGAAGAAAAAGGAATTGTGGAAGTATTTGAAGAAAAAAGATATGCGTACGTTTCTTAAGATACGATATGGTATCCTCGGGCAGACTATGAATATTCCGGGGAGATCCGGACGCAAGATTTCGTCTCTTGCATACAGTGTGGCAAGAAGGATTGTGGGCTTTAATTAAAAATAGGTTTCATGAAATAAAAAGTAAAAATCTATAAATTGCATAAAGAATTAATGTATTACATTGATCCGGATAAAATGGCATTGTTTAAGATTCGTTTATCCGATTATTTTGGTGGAGATGTTAACGAAGTTTCTTTGGATGTTTCCGGTTTTCAGTGGGATGGAGTCAATATTGTAGGAGCGGGCTGCATACTCACATTTGAAGGTCCTAGTCCAGGGAACGGGAAGTTCAGAACATTGACCGGTGTGGTAAATATAGATGAATCGGGAGAATTAGAGTTTGTTGAAGGAGAGTACTATTAAAACGAAAAACGAGGCTAAGAGAGATTTCAGAAAGGGAGTCTCTCTTTTTCTTTTTCAAAACAATAAATAATCGCATGAATACTAAGAAAGTTTCGTATCATTTATAAATACAAAGTGAAATGGAGAAGCAGTAGGACGAAATGGAAAGTCAAAAAAGAGAGAATATTTTAAACCTTGCGTTAGATGCGACAGGAGAAGAAAGGGAGCGTTCAATCGAATTAGATGTGGGATTTGCAAAAGAAGAAAAAGAGTGGACGTTAATTATCAAATATTCGGGTGATTTAAAGGAGGTTCGAGGAATTGCAAGTCGAGTAACGCCGCTGATGGGAGGATATGCGGTGATCGTCATAAAAGAAGACAGAATTAATACATTGACGGAGTTTCCACAAATTGAATATATTGAAAAGCCTAAAAGACTTTTCTTTGAAGTGATGGGGGGAAAACGGGTATCTTGTATTTATCCGGTTCAGAATCCTCCTCTTTCGTTGTCTGGAGAAAAGATTTTTGTGGCAATTTTAGATTCGGGCATTGATTATGAGCGGGAGGATTTCAGAAATCCAGATGGAACTACGCGGATTCGTGCGCTTTGGGATCAAAGTCTCCAAAATGGTGTGGATGGAATTGCGCCAAGAGGATTTGAAGTGGGTGTAGAATATAATCAGGAAGAGATTAACAAAGCGCTTCAAGTGGGAACGAACGAAGAAAGAAAGCAGATTGTGAAGTCGCAGGATTTCTCTGGTCACGGAACTGCGGTGGCAGGCGTAGCGGCAGGAAGTGGGAGCAAAGGTTTTGGACAATATCGGGGCGTGGCTCCGGAAAGCGAACTTATTGTGGTGAAACTAGGGACGCCGGATCGGGAGGGATTTCCCAGAACGACAGAGTTGATGATGGGGCTTGATTATGTTATGAGAAAGGCGTTGGAATATCGAAGGCCAGTAGCGATTAATCTAAGCTTTGGAAATACATATGGTTCGCATGATGGAACATCCCTATTGGAGCGGTTTATTGATGATATTTCCGGTGTGTGGAAAAATAGTATTTGTATTGGAACCGGAAATGAAGCGGCAAGCGCGGGGCATACGTCAGGTCAGCTTCGGGATGAGGAAGAAGCGGTGATTGAATTGGCAGTTCAAGATAGACAGCCGTCTTTAAATATACAGATATGGAAAGAATATACAGATGTCATAGATATTTCACTTATCTCTCCTTCAGGCGTGGAGATAGGACCGATTCCAGAAAAACTTGGAGCGCAGAGATTTACTATGGGACAGACAGAAGTCCTGTTGTATTATGGAGAACCAAGTCCATTCAGCACTGCACAGGAAATTTTTATTGATCTGCTTCCTGTTAATGATTATATGAATCAAGGAGTATGGAAAATTGTGCTGACGCCAAGGAAAGTTGTGACGGGATTGTATGAATTGTGGCTTCCGAGTGAAGCAGTATTAAATAGAGGAACTGGATTTTTGTATCCTAAGAATTCAACAACACTTACCATTCCATCCACCTCGTGGGGCGCGATATCAGTGGGGGCATACAATGGGCATACATTGTCTTATGCAGATTTTTCAGGACGCGGTCCGTTGAGACGAGGAAGTGGAATCGTTTTGAAGCCGGATTTAGTTGCGCCAGGGGTGGATATTACGACTGTAGCGGCAGGTGGAGGTTATGCATCCTTTACGGGGACTTCGTTTGCAACACCTTTCGTTACAGGGGCGGCGGCGCTTCTGATGGAATGGGGCATCGTGAAGGGGAATGATCCGTATCTTTATGGCGAGAAGTTGAAGGCGTACTTAAGAAGAGGGGCGAAGCCGCTGCCGGGGATTACAGAATACCCCAATCCAAAGGTGGGATATGGGGCGCTGTGCGTGGGGGAAAGTATACCTGAAATATGAAAAAACAAAATTTTTACAACTATTATCAGTGGAAAACTGATATAATAAATGAAGTTAGTTGATGATAGCTTTGATGAGGTAAACGAGAAAAGCACGAATGATGAGGAGTACAGAAGAAGGGTGTGCGTATGATGGCGTCTCTGATATGTACTGCATGGGCGTGCGTATCTGGCAGAGGAATTAAGACAGGAATATGCAGAAAAACGGCGAAAGAAGATTGGTTTAAAATAATACAGAGGAGAACTAAGAATGGCAAATTTGAGATTAAAGAAATTAATATTGGAAGTTGTGAATAATCAGTTGGAAGATAACAATCCACCGGAAACAAAAGATGTATATGACAAATTGCTTGCAGCAGGATATTCTGTCAGTGAGGCAAAAGAAAAAATCGGAGCGGTTGTAATTGAAGAAATATATGATGTAATGAAAGAAAAGCAGCCATATGATGAAAAAAGATACACAGATGCGCTGAATCGCATGGTGCAGCAGTGTATAGATTATGGAGATACTTACCATATTCGGACTGAATGGGATGAATGGGACGATTTGGTGCAAAAAGGATATGAAGCGGAAGTAACAGGTGGCGAGAATGAAATGATCGCCTGTTGGTGGAAAGCGTGGGATATTTTTCAAAAGATTGTTGAACAGGAAGAAATGAAAACAAGTGTCAGCGGCATTATGGAATCACAGGATTATAAATATCCGGTTGATGAGTGGTTGCAGGATATGGAAATGGAGCTTGGAAAAGCTGTGGAGTCCGAAAAGAGGCTGGAATTTTGCAGAAAAGTTCTTGAAATATTTGATTGGAGTTTTGATGATAGCAGCAATTATATGTCCGCGATCGGAGAAGAACTGTATGAGACAGGAAAAGTGGACGAGGGACGAGAGTGGTTTGAAAATTGGCTGGAAAAAGAACCGCATAACCGGAATGCACTCGATACATATAGTTGGTGTATACAAAAAGAAGAAGGCATAGAGGCTGCATATCAGCTACTGAAAAAAGAGGTTATCGGTGTTGCGTGTACGATGAAGAACGACTTGCTGTTTATTAGAGCAAAATCACTTGCAGAGTATTTGAATCTTACAGAAGATGTAAAATGGATTGAAACACAACTGGAGACATTTCGGAACTCTTTTATGAAAGCGGATTTGTACAATGATATGTATGATGATTTTAGAATGCCGGCTCAACAGCCGATTGTGAAAGAGAAGAAAATATATCCGAACGATCCGTGTCCTTGCGGAAGCGGTAAAAAATATAAAAAGTGCTGTGGAAGAAAATAAGAGGAGAAAAACTGATCATGGAAGAAAAAGCATTGGAAACATTATCGAAATCGCAGTTGGAATGGATTATTCTGGAAATGCATAAAATGTTTTCGGAAAAGCAAAAGAAGAAATTTGCAGAATTGATTCGAGAATGTGACAGAGATGAGGAGGGAGAGAATATATCGCCGTTACAGGTGAGGATGTCACAGGAACTCGTTGACGAGAAGATGAGTCAGATTGAGTTATGGAAACAGCAAATTGGCGAGGGAGAATTATATCTGGATACAGAAGAATATGAGGACTATTCCGGTGGATATTGGGATAGAGAGTGGATAACAGATTATTATGATAATCACAGGATTGGCGATAAAATCATGTCTATGATCCGGTTTGCAAAGGATTGTGTGGAGGATCGGAGATATCAGGAAGCCAGTGATATTTATGAATGGCTTTGGGAAATGCAAGTGGTTACCGATAATGAATATAGTGAATCTATAGATTTGGAAATGCTTGAAGAGAATAACCTGATACATGCAGATATGAAAGAGTTGGCATTACTGACTTTGTATGCAGACTATCAATTTTTACCGCCGGAAAAAAGAGCAGAAGACATATATTTGTATTTCTCGATGAGTGTATTTTCAAAATTGCATATCGAAGATATGTTCCGCATGGGAAGGGAAAGCCTAAAAGATACAGAGCAGTTCTGGAGAGATTGGATCGAATTGTTGAAGAATAAAAATGGCGATACAGAAGCAAGGCTGTTGAAAGAGGCCGTTCTTCAAAAAAGAGGAATAGAGGAATTGACCAGAATTGCCGATGAAAATGCAGCGACTCATCCGTCTTTATATCTTTCGGTTATGGATGAATATGAAAAAGGTCATATGTATGAAATAATAGAAAACACAGGGAAACGAGCGCTTGATATCCTGGATCCTTGTATAAAAATAAGAGGCGAAGTTGCGTTGAGAGCGGCGGTCTCTTCTTCTGTTTTACAACATGAAGAAGAGATGATGCGATTTTGTTTTGAAGGCTTTCGGTCTGATTCGAATGTTAAAAATTATCTTCGTTTATTCGGGACAGAGAAGATGGCAGAGGAATATGGGATACAGGCAGCAACTGAATTAAAAGGAGAAAATAGAGGGAATCAACATTGTAATTATAGGAGTACTGAACTTGCAAAGAACATAATAGATGATTACGAATACTACAGATTATGTTTTTTTACAGGGAGATTTTCCAAGGTCAAAGAAGCCTCAAAAAATCCAAAAGGCTCTCTGGGATGGAGTATGTCCTTTGTACGATGTGGAATCAGTCTGTTCTTACTATATCTGTATGAGAAAGCGCTTCCTTCGAAGGCTCTCTCATGTGTAGCTGCAAGTATTGGATTTGCCGATACCAAAGATGAGAAAACTTTGATGCAATTTGAAAAAGAGATACTTGAGGAAAGTCGGAGACTTAAGATAAGCGAATTTTGGAATTATGTACAGAGGTGGAAACGATATTATCCGATGAAAGACAGAGAAAAGCAGGCATATTTAAGTTGGGCAGAAAAAATCATATATAGCAGAGCAGATGCCATTGTAGGCGGACAACATAGAAGACAGTATGATCAGGTGGCTGTTTTGCTTGCGGCGGTTGGAGAGGTAAAAGAAAGTATGGGAATTTCCGGAGCAAGACGAGAGATATTTGCAGAGTATAAAAGAAAATATCCAAGACACTCTTCATTTCAGCGGGAGATGAAAAATTATTTCAATATGTCATAATGAAGAGTGAAGTCATTCCATAATGTGAGACTGTACGGTTGAACTTCTTATAAATTTCCTTGACAAAAAAGAACCATATAAGATACAATGAATGTATCATATATGGTTCTTTTTTAAAGGGAGGAGTTTTAATGAATGAGGCATTAGCGGTATATTTAAATCTGAATCTGGAGAATGTTGTGGAAAATGAAAAGTTCATTAGAAGGATTGACGAATTGCTTTTGACAGTTGGTATGAAGTATTCCGGTATTATGAATCTGTATACCTCTGTAGATAAGCAAAAACGTGATCAGACAGTTTTTCGTGCAGAGGAATTATTGAAAAATACGGATTGGCTGAAAGATGTTTTGACACACATATTGGTTGGAACAATAACGAATGCCTGTTCGCTGGAAGAGATTCAAACAGATATGATGTCAAATCCATCTCCCGAAAAATTGTGGTATTATGAAGAGTATTATCAAAAAACAAAGCAGTTGTCTCATGCAATTGTAGTTGATGAGAATAAACAGCTTAGAGATGGCTATATATCGTATCTTTTGGCTAAAAAGTATGATGCAAAAGCAGAGATTTGTGAGATGGTATCCGGACAGCCATTGAGGAAAATTGTTAAGGGAAAACATGTGGTATTGTCTAATGGGAAATGGCAACAGAAGAGCAATAAACGCTATACTTGGATTTATACATTAAAAAAACCGGTCGTTCCGGGAGATATTTTATTGGTAAATACCAAAAAAGGTCGGACTTATATCTGTGTCGACAGAATAGAATATACGGCAGGGCAAGAGTTCTGTTTAAGATATAATACAGTGAAAAAGCATATGAATGTGCGTATGGAAGAAGGAGAAGATACAAACGATGGGAAATAGTATGGATTATATTTATACATTAGGCGAGCAGAAAATAGTAATAGAGGTAGAGCAGAAGAGTATTAGACAGTCTGTTATCGAGCAGTATGTGCGTTGCAGGAAAATTCAGGGAATGACTCAGGCAGAACTGGCAAAACGTGCGGGTATTTCAAGAACAAATATCACGAGATTTGAAAGCGGTAATTATAATCCATCATTGGAAATGCTTGTGCGGATTGCAGCAGCATTGGGAACGACATTACAGGTTCAGTTGATAACGAAGGAATAAATTGCTGGAAATGGAGACAGGTTATGAAGAATAGAATTATAGATGTTCAGAACATAAAAATTACTGTTTCAAAAGAAGAGCTGGATGATTACATATGTATTACAGATATTGCAAAAGCTAAAGCAGGAGAATCACGTAGTGCAGATGTAGTAAAAAACTGGCTGCGAAATAGAAATACGTTAGAATTTTTAGGAACATGGGAAATGATTTATAATTCTGATTTTAAAGTGGTCGAATTCGACCACTTTAAATTAGAAGCAGGTTTACACACATTTGTATTAAGTGTTGCAGAATGGATTAATAAAACAAACGCAATAGGCTTATATGTAAAGCGTGGGAAATATGGAGGTACATATGCTCATAAAGATATTATCTTTGAATTTGCATCTGCAATCAGTCTGGTTTTTAAGTTATATTTGATAAAAGAATTTCAGCGTCTGAAAGAAAAAGAAAATAAATCAAGACAAATAGAGTGGAATGCTAAACGTTTTCTGACTAAAAATAATTATTTGATTC
>PPYF01102435.1_pt1 | contig 71624 bp, 76 predicted proteins | sample 1559871 | NCBI WGS metagenome assembly PPYF01 (sample SAMN08240021, study PRJNA423297) | Human gut metagenome, whole genome shotgun sequencing project.
ATAGAGTAAAACGCTTGCATCTATCATTTTGGTGCAAGCGTGATTCATGGGCAGCGTAGCAATATTTTGCGCTTACGTTTCTGAGACCGGAAAGCGTGCTCATAGAAATATTATTCTTTTTCATGTCCTGAATTGCCATGTGCATCAGCTTACGCATGTAGCCTTTTCCTCTGGAATAAGGATGAACGGAAACACTGCCTACGGTAGCGCAGGTGATGGTTTTATTACCGCAATATAAGGTAACAGGAACAACGCATACACAGGCTTTAATTTCTTCATTTTCTAAAGCAAGATAGTGAATAGATTTTTGCTCCTGTCCTTTTTTATAGATTTTGGGAAGAAGTTGACGGAAATCATGAGGGCAATGTGACATACTGAATACCATATTAAGAAAATCGAGAATATGAGGGAAATCCTTCGGAAGCGCTTTTCTGTAAGTAATCATAATAACCTCCTTGCTTGATGAGCGAAATAATTGTTAAAAAGATAGATAAATGTTTCTGTATTTTAGCATATATTACAGCATCATACAATTAAGTATACAATAAAATTCGTGATTGAAGGAACAAAAGCTTGATGTTATAATGAATTTCGAAATTAAGCTTTGGAATTTGCTGTACAGGGGAGGAACTAAATGAAAAAGAAAGCTGTTTTACTATTGTCTTGCAGCATACTGTTGGCTTTGGCAGGATGTGAGAAAAAAGAAGATATAAAAACAGAGGTTGTAAATATTTATAAGCTTAACCCCGATAACGGAGTGTACATAACGGAAGCAAAAGAGTGTCAGACATTAAATGAAACAGTTCTATGGGAATTGTTAAAAGAGAATGAAATTGTTCCCACAGACAGCGAGATTTTGTCTTTTCAAGTAAGCGGAGACAAGCTTGAACTGGATACAGATACTGTGTTCGGGGATTGGCTGAGAGGCTTTGGAACTGCCGGAGAAAGAGAAATTGTGGGCTGTATTGTAAACACATATCTGGACGCATATAAATCCGAAGAAATCAAAATTACAGAAGAAGGACAGACATTAATTACCGGTCATGCAGAATATGCAGAATATTTAAGAAAATTTGAATAAAATAGGAGAGAACAAATGAAAAAGAAGTTAGCCAAGTGGGCTGTTACGATGCTTGCAGGAGCGATGCTTGCACTGCCGGCAACAGGAAATACAGTAAGTGCATCAGGTGAAGCAAAATCTCAGGTTCAAGAGGAAACAAAAAAGATTGAAAATGAACTGAATTATATTTATATCGATGAAGCAGAATTAGACGTGGGAGCTGTGCAAAGTATTGTTCTTTCGTGGGGAGAAAGAACGTCGGATATTCGGAGTATAGATTTAGTAGTGGAGAATGAAGATGGCTCACGAACTGTTTTAAATTCCCAAAAGAGAGTGGACAACCTCTTCTTATACGAGAATAGCTTTGAACAAGGAGCTTATCATGTAGCAGAGCTGAGTGTTACAACAGACTTGGGTACAAAAACTTTTACAGCAGAAGACCTTGAAATCAACGCTTACTTTGGAGTGGGTGAGAAGGTCAATGATAGTGTTAAAAGTGATTACATAGAAATGGAAAGTCAATCCGGGGAAGAGGCAGTTGTTACAATTGAAACAGCGAATGCAGCAACGGTTGAGAAAAATGTTGCAGATGCACTTTCTGAGCAGGCAGTACCGTTTGATAAGAATAAAAAGGAAAGAAGCAATTCAAATTTAGTTATTGTGCTTGATCCCGGACATGATGCCAGCAAACATTCAGGAGCAACTGCCAATGGTGTCAGAGAGGAAGTTGTAACCTTAAAAATTGCAGAGTATTGTAAGGAAGTGTTGGAGCAGTATTCAGGCGTATCTGTGTATATGACAAGAACAGACGGAAATTGTCCATATCCTGATACGAACAGCATCGATGATATTCTGAAACGTGTAGAGTGGGCAAAAACAAAGGATGCTGACGTATTTATCAGCTTTCATATCAATTCTTCGGTTTCCGGTGCAGCGCAGGGAGCAGAAGTATATTATCCGCAAGGAGAGGAAAATGCACAGGAGCTTGCGAAGGATATTGTAGGTGAGCTTGCAAAATTAGGACTTAAAAATCGTGGAGACAAAGGTGATGACAGCTATGCAGTAATCAGACATTCAAAGCGAAACGGTTTTCCGGGATTGATTATTGAGCATGCGTTTGTTTCAAATGTATCAGATGCAAAATGGTTTCAAACAGAGGAAAATCTTAAAAAATTAGGTGAAGCAGACGCCGCAGGAATTATCAAGTACTATGGCCTTACAAAAGATAAAGGTAAGTGGGAGTTTACAGGTGAGCATTGGAAATGGAAGGAAGGAAACGGAAAATATGCAACAAGCACATGGAAATCCATAGACGGCGTATGGTATTATTTTGATACAAACAGCAACATGACGACCGGCTGGCAGCAGATTGGCGGAATATGGTACTATATGAACAGCAGCGGAGCCATGACGACAGGTTGGCAGCAAGTCGGCGGAACATGGTATTATATGAACAGCAGCGGAGCCATGAAGACGGGTTGGCAGCTTATAGGCGGAACATGGTACTATATGAACGGAAGCGGAGCGATGCAGACCGGCTGGCAGACTATTGGAAATCAGACATACTACTTAAATGAAAGTGGAGCTATGGCAACCGGCTGGAAGCTTGTTGAGAATGTATGGTACTATTTTAACGGCTCAGGTTATTTGTTAAAGGGTGAGCAGACCATTGCAGGAACAAAATGGTATCTTGATGAAAATACAGGAGCATTATATACCGGCTGGCATTATACGGCTGGCAAATGGTATCATCATACAAATGAGGGATTGAAACAAACAGGTTGGCAGTTTATCGATGGAACATGGTATTATATGAACGCTGACGGAGTGATGACAACGGGTTGGCAGCAAATCGGCGGAATGTGGTACTATATGGACGGAAGCGGAGCGATGCAGACGGGTTGGCAGCTTATAGGCAGAACATGGTATTATATGGACGGAAGCGGAGCGATGCAGACGGGTTGGAAGCTTTTAGGAAATCATTGGTATTATATGAACGGAAGCGGAGCCATGCTCACAGGATTTCAGGCCATTGGAAATGAAAAGTTCTATTTTAATGCCAGTGGGGAGATGCAAACAGGCTGGCAGTTTATTGATAATGTGTGGTACTATTTTAATACTTCCGGTTATCTGTTAAAGGGTGAGCAGACGATAGGAGGACAAAAATGGTATCTTGATGCAAACACAGGAGCATTATATACGGGTTGGCATTTTACAGATGGTAAATGGTATTATCATACAAGTGAGGGCTTGAAGCAAATCGGTTGGCAGAAGATAGGCGAAACATGGTATTATATGGATAAAAACGGAGTGATGCAGACCGGCTGGCAGACTATTGGAAATCAAAAATATTATTTCGACGGAAGCGGAGCAATGGTAACGGGTTGGCAGCTTATCGATAACGTATGGTATTATTTTGAGAATTCAGGTGAATTGAATAATCAGCCGTCTTCAAAGCCGCCGGTAAATGACGCCATTAAGGTGTATTACGAAATAGCGGGAGACAGCTCTGTTACAGTAGAACAGATGGTGAACTATTATAAAAAGAGCGGAAAACCTTATCCTGCTGAAGCGTTAAAGGCAGGTGGAGCAGCCACAATTGAAGAATTCTGCCAAATTTATTATGAAGAATGTGAAACCGAAGGAATTAAGGCGGAAGTGGCATTTATACAATCTATGATTGAAACAGGATTTCTGCAATTTGGCGGAAGTGTAAAAATCGAGCAGTTTAATTTTGCGGGATTAGGGGCTACTGGAAATGGTGTCAGTGGTAATTCTTTTGAAAATGTAAGAATGGGTATTCGAGCACATGTACAGCATTTGAAATGTTATGCAAACACAGAGCCGTTGAAAAATGAATGTGTTGATCCCAGATGGGGAGCATGGCTTAGAGGAAAAGCGCCTTATGTAGAATGGCTGAGTATTCCTAATAATCCTAATGGAACAGGCTGGGCAGGAGATGCTGATTATGCTGCAAAGATTTTAAAAGGAATTCAAGACATGAAGAAAATTGAGGTATCGATGAATTAAATATTCCATTAGCAGGAGAGCATTAGAAAATCCTTTGAAAGGATTGCTAAATGCTCTCCTTTTTAATAAATAATTAAGATATATGGCAACAATACCATCTGGTAATCCGTTGTTTATAATAAGCTTGTAGTATGTTTGAATATGCGACAAACGAAAACAGTGTTCGTTATTTCTTGTAATTGTAGATTAAGATTTTGTCTGCTAAAATAGAAGCAATGAAGATAGATTAAAACAGGAGGGTGTTTTATGGAAAGTAAAAGAAAAAGTGTAACAATCATAGGAGGAGACGATGGACCTATAAGTATTTTTGTGGCAGGTTCAAAAGAAAGGAAAAGTTTTATAAGGAGTGTGAAATATCTTGTTTATAAAATACGGAGGATGCGGTTAGAAGAGCGTATTCAAGCGCAACCTCATACGATAAAGCAGGTTATTAGATTTATAATGAAAAAATATAATGCAAAAGAAATAGAACACGATGATTTTTATTTAGAACATAAAAAGTATTTAAAACAGTCTTTAATTGAAGAATATAGACCGGAGCTTTTAAAAGAATTGCCTAAACCAGAATATCCCAAAGAAGCGGATAAAGACCAGTGGAGAGAGTTTCATGCGAAATATGAAGAATGGGCAGAAGGGGTGAATGAGATTTCAGAGAAGGATTTTCCAATGGATTTCCACGTATATAAAATCAAGTGTGCAGAAAATGCTTACGTGCAGATAAATATAGAAAAGGTAAATAAAGATTTAACTATTCGGTACAGCGGAGTAGGCAGATACATGAGGAGACTTCAAAAAATAGCAAACAGTATTTATAGATATTATGGTGTCACAGAAAAAGATATTGAACAGAAAACAGAGAGATATGAAGCCATGGTATGTTGTTTATGTGAATTGTGACAGAAAACTTGCATTTAAACCATAATTTCGGTATAGTATGTTCCAGAAAATAAACACAAAAGAGGAGAGCTTATGGTTTATACGTGGAGTGAATTATTTTGGATTTTTTATATCTATTCCTTTATCGGGTGGTGTGCAGGAGTCATTGCCAATGCCCTTCGCAGAAGAAGGTTTGTAAATACGGGATTTCTAAATATTCCGCTTTGTCCGATTTACGGAATTATGGGAGTTGCTTATTGTATTTTTTTGCGGGAGCTGACAAATAAGATTTTCTTCCTGTTTTTGGGAGGCTGCGTCATTGCGTTTATCATTATTGTAGTGACCGGTGCTGTTTTAGAAAAAGCTTTTAACAGGAAATGGTGGGATTACAGCAAGAGACGTTTTCAGTTTCAAGGATATTTGAATTTTATTCACTTAATATTCTTTGGCGTCAGCGCCGTAATATGTATGCGTTTCATCAATCCCCTGCTGGTAAAATTGATGAGCTTTATTCCCGGACAGATATTATTGATTTTAGAGATTGTTTTCGGAGTTATTTTACTGGTCGATACCATTTGTTGTGTGACAACGGTGCTTCAGATTAAGCATACGATTAAGACACATAAGTTTGTAGACTATGTGCAGGGAGTTACAGAGAATTTCGGGAATGTGCTGACGAAGAAGGTGCAGCACAGAATGGAAAAGGCGTATCCGAATATTGAGAAGGAACGCATTATTGAGACTGAGGAACATAAGAAAGAGTCGAAGGTCTTTGCAGAGGGCTGTTGTTTTTATAAAATTGTAGGACTGTTTTTTATCGGAGCATTTCTGGGAGATATTACAGAGACGATTTTTTGTCGCATTACAGCCGGAAGATGGATGAGCCGAAGCAGTGTGGTATACGGACCTTTCAGTATTGTATGGGGACTTGGCTGTGCTTGCCTCACTGCATTTTTGTATAAGTATAAAGATAAAAGCGACCGTTATATTTTCCTATACGGAACAGTTTTAGGCGGCGCTTATGAATATATTTGCAGTGTGTTTACGGAGCTGGTGTTTGGAACGGTATTCTGGGATTACAGCAAAATTCCTTTCAATTTGGGCGGACGTATTAACTTGTTATTTTGTTTCTTCTGGGGAATTGCAGCAGTGGTATGGCTGAAAATTTTGTATCCTGTTTTCTCAGGATGGATTGAAAAGCTTCCGAAAAAAGGCGGTAAAATTATTATGTGGGCAGCGATTGTATTTATGATAATCAATATGTTGATTTCAGCTCTTGCCCTTTATCGCTATAATGACAGAATAGAAAATCCTGTTCCGAAAAATAATCTGGAAAAGATTTTGGACGAGCGTTTTGATGATGAGAGAATGGATAGGATTTATCCCAACGCAAAGAGAGGAAGATAAGAAATGTACGTCAATGAAATGACAGAGCTTATGAATATCTGCATGATTTATGACAATCATGGAAATGTATTGTTACAGAACAGAAGAAAGAAAAATTGGGCGGGAGTTGCGTTCCCCGGTGGACATGTAGAAAAGGGAGAAGCCTTAGTTCCTTCCGTTATTCGGGAGATAAAAGAGGAGACAGGCCTTGATATTAAGAATGTAAAGCTCTGCGGAGTAAAAGAATGGTTTAAAGAGGGTGTGCGCTGCATGGTATTCTTTTATAAAACAAATTGTTTTTCAGGAACGCTGCAGTCCTCTGAGGAAGGTGAGGTATTTTGGGCGCCGGCAGATAAGATTTCAGAATATCCGCTGGCAAATGATTTCGAGAATAATTTAGAATTGTTTTATTCCGAAGAAATCAGCGAATTGTTTTACGGAGCAGATGAAGCACGCATTTTGAAGAAATATTAAGGAGGTTTTTCAATGAGAGAATTATTAGTAGTTGTGGATATGCAGACAGATTTTGTGGACGGAGCTTTAGGCACAAAGGAAGCTCAAAATATTGTGGAAAATGTGGTTTCTAAGGTAAAATCTGCCAAGGAATGTGGAAAAGATATTATTTTTACTATGGATACGCATCAGGAAAATTATTTGGAAACGCAGGAAGGAAAGAAACTTCCGGTTGCTCATTGCATAAAGGGAAGTAAAGGATGGGAAATTATTCCGAAGCTTCAGAAATTGACACAGGATTGTATGATTTTGGAAAAACCTTCTTTTGGAAGCACACAGCTGGCACATATTGCCGCCAGAGGGCAGTATGAAAGAATTGAGCTGGTTGGACTGTGCACAGACATTTGTGTGATTTCCAATGCTATGATATTGAAATCTTCACTTCCTGAAGCTGAGATTTTTGTAGATGCGAATTGTTGTGCGGGGGTATCACCGGAAAGTCACAGGAATGCTTTAGAGGCAATGAAAATGTGCCAGATAGAAATATTGTAGAACCAATTGTAAACTCATGTAAAGAATGATAGAATATCGTATAAGAACAATCGTGTTGCAGGGTGGCTGACCTTCATTTTATGATACATAGAATGGGGGTGGTGCTGATGAAACATTTTGATTTTAAAGACCTTATGGCTTTCGGAATGTTTATTTTAGCATTACTGACATTCGTTTTTACGTTTTGTAAGTAGTGTTTTAAGCATAGAAAAACCACCCGTTGAACTTTGGCCGAGTCTCTTGGGTGGTAATCCATAGATTAAAAGGTCAACCCCTTGTGGGCGGTTGTTCTTTTTTCTTTATTATAAGCCGGAAGGAAAGATTTTTCAACTGCTAGTAATGATTAAATTAAAGATTTTTAGGGTTGCACTGCGGCGGAGCATTGTTATAATTATAGAAGCAATCCGCCGCAGGCAAAGAATTCTACAAATAGAACTCTTTCTATTGTTTTAGAAAAGTTATCTCAGCAGTGAACAGGTCAGCGTCTGTGGAAATATCCAGCCGTCCGCCCTGCAATTCTGTAAAGCTTTTTGCAATGGCAAGACCAAGCCCGCTTCCTTCTGTATTTCTGGACGCATCTCCTCGTACAAATCGTTCTGTAATCTCATTTGGATTGAAATTCAGCTCTGTGGCAGAGATGTTTTTCATAATGATTTTTACATGATTTTCTGTATTTTCCATAGTAATATATACTCTGGTGCGAGGCATTGCGTATTTTGTAATGTTTACAATCAGGTTTTCAAATACACGATAGGTTCTTTGGCTATCCAGAGGCAGGATAACCTTTTCTTCCGGAAGCTGCCAGCGGAAAAGTAAGTCTGTTGCGTCAATTTTATCTTGAAGCTCCAGTTTCACCTGACGCATAAGGCTGACAATATCCACATCCATAATGTTTAAGGTGACAGTCTTGCTTGTTGCCTTGCTGACTTCAAACAAATCCTCGATTAGAACTTTTAAACGGTTTGCCTTGGTATCCAGTATTTCCGTATATTTGCGTCTGTCTTCTTCTGATAAATCTTCTTTTTTCAAAAGGTCAACATAAGTGATGATTGCAGTAAGCGGAGTTTTCAAATCATGAGAAACATTGGTAATTAAATCTGTTTTCATTTTTGTACTCTTTACCTCTTCTTCTACGGCTTTTTTAAATCCGGTCTGGATTTTGCCGATTTCATCACGGAAGGGTTCAAAGATACCTAAGTCTTCAGGAATTGTGCCGTTTAAGTTTCCTTTTGCCAGTTCGTTGGTGGCTTCCAAGAGCAACTGATACTGGTCCTGAATTCTTCTCAAATATTTTCTCAGTAGGAAGAATAACACAGCGGAGTAAACAACTAATACACCAATTCCCCAAACCCAGAACAGACTGATAAAACCTAAAACAATAAAGTTGATTAAAATAACTTTAAACAGGATTTTGTTTGTATTTCCACGAAGGTCTACATGAAGCAAAGTCTGAATTACTTTTTCTATCTGTTTTCTAAGCCATGGATATATACGATAAACGAGAACGCTTTCTTTTATATATGTTTTCGGTCCGAGAACGAAAATTCTTCGGGCACATCCGGCAGTCCAGTAGCAGACAGTAAACACGCCAATCCAACCAAATAATCCCCATAAATATTGCAAAGTATTGGCAAGAAGCTCAGGAGAACCGATACTGGTCAATACATTGTAGATTGCTTGCTGACTGAGATTATCGGAGTTATATGCCACAGCCAGCGCCAGAACAATCACCGTACAGGACACGGCAAATACAATTTCAAAAGGAACTGCAAAGATTTTCTCTTTTTTCCATGTGAAAAATTTAAAAGACGGAAGAAGCAAAGCAACGATTGCTACAATTCCCATCAGGGTTGCCAGAACAGTAACTAAATCACCCTCGTGATTTCCCGTATAATAGTTAACTTGATGGATAAAACTAGAATTTGCGCTTTTTAACGCTTTTAAATTTTCCGTTGTCATGGCAAAATAGTAAATCCGGTTCTGTGGTTTTTGAAATTCTTTATTATAACCATAATCTTCATCATAATTAGAAGCCGGGTTGGACTTTGCGCTTTTATTTAAAACTTGTGAGGTGTTTGTCTGTTCATGGGAAATGAAACTGGTAAAGTTAATATTTCCGTTTTCTCCATAGCCGATTGCACCAAGAAAAGCATAGTCATCATCTGCATCTAAGACGCCATTTTTTTGGTAATCAGATAAAAGGGCAGATAAAGAATTTTCTGTTTTATCTGAACCACGGTTGCTGTCTATGATTTCTTTGCTTTGCCCATCTATAACTTCGTATTCAATATAAGGACGAAGGAATGTAAAACGAGAAGACCAGTCGTCGTACATATCATTTGTTACGTCAGCAGCCCATTGCCAAGGCTCGTCATAAGAATAATCATCTTCATCAACATTCCCATCCCCATGGTCTTCATAAGGGAAAAAGATGTCAAAGGGCATCATTGTTGTCTGATTTTCACCCTGTATTTCCTCTGCGTGAAGCACATAGCTGCTTTCTACCAGAAGATCCGGCAGGTTAGATGCTGAAAACGGAAAATTGTATCCGTCAGCACCTCTTTGCTGCTTGATGTAATGCGGTCTTATAACCATCATTGCCAGAGAAGGCAAGAGTATTACAAGAGCGATAATAATAAGAGTTATTTTATGATAATTTTTCGATTTTGTATCCAACTCCCCACACCACCTTTAAATATTTGGGTTCCTTCGGATTAATCTCGATTTTCTCACGAATATTTCTTACGTGAACCATGACGGTTTCTGTATTGATTGCCCGTTCATTCCATACACGTTCATAAATTTCGTCAGCCGAGAATACTCTTCCGGGATTTTTAATAAGTAACAGAAGAATTTTGAATTCCATAGGTGTCATTTTTACAGGTGTATCATCTACCCGCACTTCAAAGGTATTTTCATTGACTTCCAGACCGCCTATGGTATAAATGGTATCTGTACGTTCGCTTTCCTTTGCCTGAAGCTTTTCCATAAATTTTCGATATCTGCGCATCTGAGAATTTACCCTTGCCATAAGCTCCATAGGAGTAAACGGTTTTGTAACGTAATCATCTGCACCGATATTCAGCCCCATGATTTTGTCGACTTCTTCAGATTTTGCAGAGAGCATAATTACAGGGAAATCGTGTTTTTCTCTTAATTTGATGGTCATGGTAATACCGTCCATGCGAGGCATCATAATATCTACAATGGCAAGATGAATTTCCTCCTTTTCCAAAACCTCCAGCCCTTCTATTCCGTCAGCAGCCATGAAAACCTCATAGCCCTGACTTTTCAGGTAGATAGCAACGCCTTCACGAATATCCTTGTCATCTTCTACAATTAAAATATGGTTCATTTCCATGATGTTTTCTCCTGTTCCTCTGTCTGTAACAGATATTAAAATATAAATATAAAAAGTGATGTGTAAAAAAATATAAGAATTTCTAAAGAAAACCTTCGCAAATTATATAGTACAAAATGCGAAGGCCTTAAATATTATTTCTGAAAGAATTCTTTGATTTTGTCCAACCGAGTAGTCATACTTGCCAACATAAAATCTAAGATTACCAGCGCTGCCATGGATTCTACTACTACAACGGCTCTTGGGACAATAATCGGGTCGTGTCTTCCGTGAATTTCAATTTCAATATTTTCTCCCTGACGATTTACAGTCTTTTGTGGGGCTGCAATAGAAGGAGTTGGTTTAAAGGCAGCGCGAAATACAATGTCGCAGCCATCGCTCATTCCCCCTGTAATACCACCGGAATGGTTGCTGTATTTTTGGCGGCAGCCCTTTTCATCTACATAGTAGCCGTCATTATTCTGTAAACCTGTAGAGTTTGCAACATTCATACCATCTCCGATTTCAAAACCTTTTACAGCTCCAATCGAGAAGATTGCTTTTGCAAGAGCAGCATCCAGCTTTTCAAAAGCAGGTTCACCAATTCCGGCAGGAACACCGCTTATGATACACTCTACCATACCTCCTGAAGAGTTACATTCCTTCATACATTGCTCAAGGTAATTCTGTGCTTTTTCGGCTGCCTGAGCGTCCGGCATGTAAAGAGGATTTTTCTGAATTTCTTCTTTGTTAAAGTTATTTGGATTAATTGTCACAGGACCTATGGCGCTGGTATAGGCACAGATAGAAATCCCCAGTTCTTTTAAAAGCTTTGAAGCCACAGCACCGGCAGCAACTCTGCCAATGGTTTCTCTGCCTGAGGAACGACCACCTCCGCGATAATCACGAAAACCATATTTGATATCATAATTTAAGTCTGCATGACCGGGACGGTAATACTGTGCGATTTCACTGTAATCTTTGGAACGCTGGTCTTTGTTGTGAACCATCAAAGAAATCGGTGTACCGGTAGTTTTTCCTTCAAATACACCGGACAAAATTTCTACAGCATCATCTTCCTGGCGTTTAGTTGTATAACGGGATTGTCCCGGCTTTCTGCGATTAAGATATTCCTGAATATCTTCTTCACTAAGAGGAAGACCGGCAGGACATCCGTCAATGATAACACCAATTCCTTTTCCGTGGGACTCTCCCCAAGTACTTACACGGAATATATTTCCTAATGTAGAACCATACATAAATAACCCTCCCCTAAATTAAAAAACAGTGTAAGCTACAACGGCGGCAATTGCCTGCAAAAGCAGTATAACAGGAAGCCCTATGGTAAATTTTGGATGTTTCGTTTTATGACGGAACAGGCGCATACCACAGATAGCTCCCAGAGAACCGCCGCATACTGCAATACCTAAAAGTGTGTTTTCTGATATTCTCCATTGATGCGTTTTCGCTTTTTGTTTGTCAACACCAAAGCAGATAAATGCCAGTATGTTGACAGCGACTAAGTACATCATAATATTTTTAAAAATCAATTTTTTACTCCTTTGTGCTTGTTAGATTGATTTCACCTGCAAGATTTTTGTAGAACATTTCTTCAATCTTTTTTCTTTCCCAGTGTTTTCCTAAAATCCACATAACTTTTGTAACAACTGCCTCTGTGCTCATGTCATAAGCTTCAAAGACACCCACTTCCAGAGCAGCTTTTCCTGTTTCATAGAGGGAAAGATTGCTTCCTTCATAAGGACACTGGCTTTTCACAACCACAATCATTCCTTTCTGGATAACATCTCTTAAATCATTCATAACTTCAGAAGACAGGGAAGGAATTCCACCCATTCCAAAAGCTTCAATAATCAGTCCGCGATAGCCCTGTTCATAAAGAAATTGAAAAATTTTTCCGTCAAATCCGGGAACCAGTTTAATGAGGAAGACCTTTTCCTCTAAACGGCGTTCCAGCACACAGCTTCCTGTTGGTCCGGGAATATAAGAACGCTGAATATCCAGTCCACGGGAATTGATTTCGCCCACATAAGGATAGTTAATACTTTCAAAAGCATGAAAACTGGTAGTACGTACCTTGGAAGCTCTTGTTCCCAGAATGACTTTGCGATTAAAGGCAAGGAAAATGCCAGGCATTCCACTTCCTGCCATGTGGATGGCACAACGACAGTTTTCTACGGCATCTGCCAGAGGATTTAAAATAGAAAGCTGGCTGCCGGTAATCACCACTGGGATTGGAATATTTAAAAGCATAAAAGACAGGGCAGAAGCTGTGTAGGCCATAGTATCTGTACCATGAAAAATAACAATTCCATCATAAGAGGTATATTTTTCATAAATGGTTTCTGCCATAGTCTGCCAGTTGGAGGGTTGTATATTCGCACTGTCCAACTGGAAAAGTTCGTAAAAATCTACATCATATAAATTGGTGATATCTGAAATATAAGATAAGATATCATTGCTGGAGAGCCCGGGAACCAGTCCTTTTTCATTTTGCACACAGGCAAGTGTGCCGCCGGTGGTAATAATTAAAATTTTCTTTTTCATTATTTTTTGCTCTCCCAGCGTCCGGAAGCACCGCAGGGAAGTACCAGATTTGTCTGGGTAACAGGAAGACCGATTTCCTGTGAGTCTACGGTACCGTTGAATTTCTTTAATTCTGTTGCAAGCATATAGGTAAGTACAGCAGGAGCAAGTCCTGTTGTATAAGAATTTACAAGGAAAAACAGCGGTTCATCAGAGAGTATCTGTGTACATAGTTTAATCAGGGGATGAATGGCATCCTCGATTTTCCAGATTTCGCCTTTCGGACCTCTGCCGTAAGAAGGTGGGTCCATAATAATGGCGTCATATTTGTTACCTCTGCGAATTTCTCTTTCTACAAATTTTACACAGTCATCCACCAGCCAGCGAATAGGCGCATCTTTTAATCCGGAAGATACTGCATTTTCCTTTGCCCATGCTACCATTCCTTTCGAAGCGTCTACGTGAGTAACGGCAGCGCCGGCAGCAGCAGCGGCTAAAGTTGCACCTCCTGTGTAGGCAAAGAGATTTAAAACTTTAATAGGGCGACCTGCGTTTTTAATTTTTTCAGAAAACCAGTCCCAGTTGGCTGCCTGTTCAGGGAAAAGTCCTGTGTGTTTAAAACTGAAAGGTTTTAAGTTAAAAGTCAGGCTTTTATATTGAATGGTCCACTGTTCAGGTAAATTAAAGAATTCCCATTCTCCACCGCCTTTTTTGCTTCTGTGATAGTGACCGTTCATGTGTTTCCAACCTTTGTGTATTTTTGGGGTGTCCCAGATAACCTGAGGATCAGGACGTACTAAAAGGTAGTTTCCCCATCTCTCTAATTTTTCTCCTTTTGAGGTATCTATGATTTCATAATCTTTCCATTGATCTGCAATCCACATATTTTAATCCTTCCTAATTATATAATTAATACAGGCTTCTTTATCTTACTTAGTATAGCAGAACGTCAAAGAGCAGGCAACAGCGGAATTTATTGAAATGAAAAGGACGAGATGATATGATTATTCATAACGAAAATCAAGGAGGGGAATATGCAGGAAAAAAGTATGAGACCAAATCTTTTCCTGATGTCACTGGCAAAGTTTTTGTCGGGATTTGCAGGTTATATTTACGATATTGGAATTGTCATTTATCTGTTTAGTCAAACAAAATCTGTAGCAGTTATAGGGGGATTTTTTATATCTCAGTTTCTTCCGGCATTGATTATTTTGTTTACAGGGAAGCTTATTGACACCCATAATCAGAAAATGCTTATGTTTCTGTCAAATCTGACAAAGGCAGCAGTTTTCTTTTTACTTTTATTTGAAGCAAATATAGTTTTTATTTATGTGGCAACGTTCTTCATGAACTTACTTTTGGAGTTTGAAAGTAATACTACTCAGGCGCTTATGGCAAACCTTTTTTCAAAAGGCAATTTATTTAAGGCAGCTTCGGTTATCAACCTTTTGGACTCGGCATCTCTTATTCTTGCACCTGTCTGTGCGTCTGTCATTGCAACCAATTTCAGTATTCAGGCTAATCTGATAATTGATATTATATTGTATGGAATAACAGGACTTTTATATTTATTGCTGCCGTCAGGTATATTGGGCAATATAGAGAAACAGAAAGAGGAAAAGAAGGGATATGCTTCCATTATAAAGAATAAAAGAATTTTATGTACGGTTCTTTTCTGGAACTTTTTTATGCTTTGTATCGGAATTGCATCACCTCTTGAAATCAGCATGATTGAGGATACCTTGGGAATGTCGTCTTCATGGTACGGAATTGGAAATACAGTAGAGGGTATTGGAATGTTGCTTGCATCAGGCTTTGTTCTGGGAATTATTAAGAAATTAAAGCCGGAAAACATTATTCTGCTGGGACTTTTCAGTGCGGCTATGAGTTATGGGGTAATAGGAACTGCCGGAAATATAGGAATGTATCTTTTAGGTGCAGGGCTGGTAGGAGTGACGTCAACTTTCTGCCCGTTGGGATTTAAAACAGCGGTGCAGATACAAAGTGAGACCAATCTGGTAGGGAGAACTTTTACTGCATCAAGATTTACGATTTTGATTACCAGAATGATAGGATCTCTGCTGGTAGGCGGTATGCTTACTGTATGGAATATAAGAGTGATTTATTATCTGCTGGCGGGATTTTTGGTGGTTACAGCAGTGGCGTATTATTTTGTAAATAGACAGAAGGAGTTGCTACATTAAGCGTATACCCGAGAATATTTATACACTTTACGCTTAGCCTGAGCTCCCCTTGAGCTTGTAATCTCAAAGAGAGCTCGACAAATTCGCTAAAACGTATAAATATTCCGGATTGCTGTTTTAATGAACAGCTCCTTACTGTACTAACGAGAAATATTATATTTTTTCAGAAGCGCTTTCAGTCCATCCGGAGTCTTCCCAAGCATCTTCAATCTCCATTTCTTTTGAATATCGTCTGACTCTGGCTGGATATTCTGAGTAATCGTGCAGGGACTTACACGTAGAAAGAAGTTCTTTGTTATGTCCCGGATTGATATTCAGCATAACAGCTTCAAGCTCTAATTTGGGAGTACCGTCTAAATGGGCTTCTTTTGTTAAAGCTGAGTAAATGTCCGCTACATAAAATAAAAATCTCAGCGGCAAATTCGGGTTATAGGTAGATTGATGTTCGTAAAGAGAAAGTCTGGAGTCAATGAGGAAAGATACATCATTTTGCATAGACATATAAATGGCATTTTCCAAGGTGTTGATTTCCAGTTCTTCAGGATTTTCGTAGTGCTTTCCGGTCACAGCATTATATAAATCCAATAATTCCTTCTTATCCCTGTAAAGCATAGTAAAAATACGGGATTTAAACGTGCGGTTTACAGTAATTTCATTGTTTCCTTTGACCATATAAATACTTCCTTGAATGAAAATCGTGCAGGAGGCATCCTTTAATAAAGAAACCTCTCTGCTGTTTTGGGAATAAAAGCATTGAGATTTCTGTTTGAATAGAAAAGATTAGAAATAAGACGGGCTGAACCCTTAGAATTATAAGAAATATAATGCTTTTCCAATAGTTTACTATGCCGGAAATGCAACTGCAACAAGAAAAGACAATAATATATTTTCTTAGGACAGCATACACTGAGTTAAGATACAGGAGGTGCTGTCATGTATGAAAATTTAACCCACAAAGAGCTTTGTGAGGCTTTCCATACAGATGAGAAAAACGGTCTTACCGAAAAAGAGGCACAGAACCGCCTGCTTCGTGACGGAAGCAACACTTTAAAAAAAGCCAAAGAACAGACCGTTTGGGACAGAATACAAAATCAGATTAATGACCCGATGATTTTCATTCTTTTTCTGGCAGCATCCATTTCCATGCTACTGCGGGAATACAGCGATACCGGTATTATTCTTCTGGTTATTGCTTTGAACACCACCGTAGGGGTCATACAGGAAGGGAAAGCCAGAAAAGCTTTGGAAGCGCTGAAAAAAATGACAGCGCCGTCAGCTGTTGTAAAGCGTGACGGGATTTATCAAAGGATAGCGGCAGATAAGCTGGTAAAAGGAGACGTGGTAAAGCTAAAGGCAGGTAATCAGGTTCCGGCAGACATACGCCTTCTGGAAGTACAGGAGCTTGCCGCCAATGAGTCTGCCCTTACAGGGGAGTCTTTGCCTGTGATGAAATCCTGCGAGGTATTGAAAAAGGGGCTTCCCGTAGCAGAGAGAAAAAATACGGCATATATGTCCACGGAAATCAGAAAGGGCAGCGGCGAGGGTATTGTGGTTGCCACAGGAATGGATACAGAGCTTGGAAAAATCGCAGGAATGATTGAAGACACAAAGCAGGAAATGACACCTCTGCAAAAGCGTCTGGGAGATTTAGGGAAGATTTTAAGCATTGTGGCAGTGGCGTTATGTGCGGGGCTGTTTTTTATCGGAGTGATACAGCACAGAAATCTGTTGCAGATGCTGCTTCTGGCAATTTCTCTGGCGGTGGCTGCTATTCCGGAGGGGCTTCCGGCGGTAGTTACCATTGTCCTTGCACTTGGTGTGGCAAGAATGGTAAAAATCAATGCCATTATCCGCAGACTTCCGGCAGTAGAAACCTTAGGCTCCGTGGGTGTAGTGTGTTCTGATAAAACAGGAACCTTAACCGAGAATAAGATGACAGTGACGAAAATCTATGCGGATGAGAAAATACTTCCCGTGTCCGCAGTGAGAAAAAGAGAATTTCCTAAGCTTATGGAAGGATTTCTTCTATGTAACAACAGTATTCTGGGAAAGCAGGAAATCGGAGATGCCACGGAGCTGGCGCTTTTGCACACAGGAAGAAACATGGGATATGATGAAAAGAGATTGCAGCAGCAGTACCCAAGAACCTTCGAAATTCCCTTTAATTCCGAAAAAAAATATATGGTAAGCGTACATAAAGACGGAAATCATGAGACAGCCTATATAAAGGGTGCTTGTGACTATATTTTAAACCAATGTACTTACGTGGAAAATCACGGAAAAATCAAACCCATGACATCCATGGAGAAGATGAAAATCCGCAGAGCCATGGAGGATATGGCAAAGGAGGGACTGCGGATTTTAGCTCTTGCATATAAGGAAAGAGCAATAAGCAAAACAGAAAAAGCTTTAACGGAAGGGCTGGTTTTTGCAGGCATGGCAGGAATGATAGACCCGCCCAGAAAGGAAGCCGCAACTTCTGTGAAAGCCTTAAAACGAGCCGGTGTACAGGTGGCAATGATTACAGGTGATTACAAAGATACGGCGTTTTCCATTGCAAAGAAAATCGGAATTGCAGATTGTCCGGAGCAGTGCATTACAGGACAGGAAATGGACGAGATGAGCGAAGCTGCCTTGCAAAAGAAAATGAAGAACCTGCGTGTTTTTGCAAGGGTAACGCCGGCTCATAAAGTGAGGATTGTAAAAGGATTTCAGGATAACGGACAGATTGTGGCGATGACCGGTGACGGCGTCAACGATGCTCCTTCTCTGCAAAAGGCGGATATTGGTATCGCTATGGGTGAAAATGGCACAGATGCAGCGAAGAATGCGGCAGACATGGTGCTGTCCGATGATAATTTTTCTACTATTGAAAAGGCGATGGAGGAGGGCAGAGGGATTTATGTTAATATTAAGAAATCTATTTTGTTTTTGCTGTCCTCTAATTTCGGTGAGATTATTACCATGTTTGCGGCTGTGTTATTTCAGCTTCCAACGCCTTTAAAAGCAAGTCATATTTTGTGGGTGAATTTAATTACAGACTCTCTTCCTGCGCTGGCGCTTGGCATTGATAAAAATGATGCAAAGGCTTTGATGAGGAAGAAGCCACGAAATCCCCATGAAGGGCTTTTTGCACACGGAGGCTGGAGCTTTACTGTTTTCTACGGCGTTTTGATAGCGGCAATTACACTGTACGCTTTTTATCTGGGAGGGCAGACCTATGCCTTTACAGTATTGGGCGTATCTCAGCTTTTTCATGCTATCGGCATGCGGGACAGAGATAAATCCGTGTTTCGAATGAAGCATCTGGAAAATCCTTTTATGCTGGGAGCATTTTTTCTGGGCTTGGGACTTCAGTTAATGGTAACAGAGATACCATACTTTGTGCAGCTTTTCGGAACAGCCCGTCTTTCCTTACAGGAATGGTGTCTGCTTCTGGGTATTTCTGCAATTCCGCTGGTTGCTCATGAGCTTTTGCTTATTCCAAACAGAGTCTTAGGCATGAGGAAGAAACAGTAAAATGCAGGAAAAAACAGGAGAAGTTGCATATAAAAACAAAGAACACCTGTAAAAACACACAGAAACAAAGAAAAATGCAGGAAATACTTGACACTAAGTCATATATTGGCATACAATATGTAGAAATAAAAAAGAAAACATCAGGAGGAAAGCCATGACACCGTATAAAGAACTTAGTAAAGAGCAGTTACAGGCCATGAAGGCTGATTTAGAAAAACAGTTTGAAGAAGTAAAGGCAAAAGGATTAAATCTGGATATGTCCAGAGGGAAACCGTCCAAGCAGCAGCTGGAGCTGGCAATGGATATGCTGGAAGAATTAAAAAGTACAGACAAACTGAAATGTGAAACAGGAATAGACTGCCGCAATTATGGGCTTTTAGACGGTATTCCTGAGGCAAGACGCCTTCTGGGGGAAATGACAGAGGTATCACCGGAAAATATTGTGATTTTCGGAAATTCCAGTTTGAATGTTATGTTTGATACTGTTTCCCGTTCCATGACACATGGTGTGTGTGGAAGTACACCGTGGTGTAAGCTGGATAAAGTAAAATTTTTATGTCCTGTACCGGGATATGACAGACATTTCCGCATTACAGAATATTTTGGTATCGAAATGATTAATGTTCCAATGACACCTACAGGACCGGATATGGATATGGTAGAAGAACTTGTCAGCACAGATCCTGCAATCAAAGGTATCTGGTGTGTGCCGAAATACTCCAATCCTCAGGGAATTACTTATTCTCCTGAAACCGTAAAGCGATTTGCCAATTTAAAACCGGCTGCGGAAGATTTTCGTATTTTCTGGGATAATGCTTACTGTATTCATCATTTATATGATGATAAACAGGACTTCCTTGTGGAAATCTTAGACCAGTGCGAGAAAGCGGGAAATCCGGATTTGGTTTATAAATTTGTTTCAACTTCAAAGGTAAGTTTTCCGGGTTCCGGTATTGCGGCAGTAGCAGCATCTGAACGAAATCTGAATGACTTTAGAAAACACATGTCTGTACAGACTATCGGACATGATAAGATTAACCAGCTTCGTCATGTACGCTTCTTCGGAGGTATTGTGGGCATGCACAAGCACATGAAGAAGCATGCCGAAATTCTTCGCCCGAAATTTGAAATCGTAGAAGATACATTGGAAAAAGAATTAAGCGGAGCAGAAATCGGAACATGGCAAAATCCAAGAGGAGGTTATTTTATTTCCTTTGATGCCATGGAAGGCTGTGCAAAAGCCATTGTAGCAAAGGCAGCTGAGGCAGGTGTGAAAATGACAGACGCAGGTGCAACTTATCCTTACGGAATTGACCCAAAAGACAGCAATATTCGTATTGCGCCAAGTTTTCCAACCGTAGATGAGCTGAAGCTGGCAACTGAAATTTTTGTGCTCAGTGTAAAACTGGTAAGTATTGACAAAATTTTAAGCGAAAAATAAATTTAAGAAGAAGGGAGAGGACGCTGAACAGAAACAGTGTCCTCTTTGTGCGTAATAAAATTGTTAATAATTCTTAATTGGTGAATTGGGAAAATTGTGTTATACTGGAACGCAACAGAAAGTTATGTTAGGGGTGAATGATATGGCAAAAAGAAAATCCAAGAAGAATAAATATAAGAAAATGAAGAAAATTCTGTTAGGGGTTTTAATTGGTTATGCAGTTCTTTTGCTGGGAGCATATTTCATAGGTGTATTTTACTATTCCAAGCATTTTTATCCCGGTTCAAAAATCAACGGAATGGATTGTTCGGGAAAAACCGTGGAAGAAGCAGAAAAATCCATGAAAAGCCAGATTGCAGGCTATATTCTGGTGCTGAAGGAACGAGGAGATAAGGTAGAGAGTATCAGCGCTTCTCAGATTGATATGAGATACATAGATGACGGCAAAATTGCGGAGCTTAAGAAGGAGCAAAGTCCTTTCACATGGTTTTTATCCTTTGCACATAAAAAGGACTATACCATGTCAGCTACAACACCATATAATAAAGAAGCAGTTTATGCGGCGATTGACGGATTAGCCTGTTTTCAGGAGGAAAACGTAGTACAGCCTGTTGACGCACATCTGGAGGTAGGCGCAAACGGTTATGAAGTTGTTCCTGAGGTACAGGGAACAGCTCTTGATAAAGAAAAAGTGAAAGAGGCAGTAATAAAGGCCATTGACGGCGGAGAAATTGAAGTGGATTTGGAAAAGGAAGGCTGCTATCTTGAGCCGTCTGTATTTGCAGATGATGAAAATCTTGCAAAACAGGCAGAACAGGGAAATGTATTTTTAGGTGTGACCGTTACCATTGATTTTTCAGACCGTCAGGAGGTTGTCAACGCAGAAATTATGAAAGACTGGCTGGTAACAGATGAGTCCGGTAATCTGGATTTGGATAAAGCTAAGGTAAAAGAGTATGTACAGCAGCTGAAATATGAGTATGATACCTTTGGCTCATCCAGACAGTTTACAACTGCAACAGGCAATACCATTACGGTAAAAGGCGGCGATTACGGTTGGGTAATTGCGCCTAATGATACCACAGCCAAGATTATTGATGCAATTAAAAGCGGACAGTCTCAGACCATTGAGCCGGAATATACTTACCGGGGATATTGCAGAGATACTAATGATATTGGCGATACTTATGTGGAAATCAGCTTAAAGGAACAGCGTATGTGGTTCTTTAAGGACGGACAGCTGCTGGTAGATACGCCGGTGGTTACAGGAAATCACAACAAGGGCTACGACACTCACACAGGTGTTTACGCCATTATGTATAAGGAAAGAAATGCAACCCTGAAAGGGGAAGATTACAGCGCACCGGTAGATTACTGGCTGCCGTTTTATGCCAACACAGGTATCCATGATGCAGATTGGAGAACCACCTTTGGAGGAAATGAGTATATCAACAATGGTTCTCACGGATGCGTCAACACACCGCCCGAAAACGCGGAGAAGATTTTTAATAACATTGAAAAAGGCGTTCCGGTGGTGGTATATTAAAGAAAGAAAATTTGACCGATAAAAGGAGTTTATAATATGAATATTATAGTATTAGCCGGAGGAAACAGTACAGAAAGAGAAGTATCCATTGCGTCAGGACAGGGCGTATGCAAGGCTTTAAGAGAGCGTAATCACAAAGCAGTCCTCTTAGACCCATATTTCGGAGCTTCCCAGAAAGAAGAAAATCTGTTTCCGACAGAATATGACGTGGATAAAGCAGCAGATGCCATGAGAGAAATGAGCAGTAAATTAGAAGAGACCATGAAAACCCGCAAGGGATTTTTCGGACCGAATGTTCTGGAAATCTGCAAGGAAGCCGATATTGTATTTCTGGCGCTTCACGGAGCAAACGGAGAAGACGGAAAAGTACAGTCTGTTTTGGACTTAATGGGAATTAAATATACAGGTTCAGGCCCTTTAAGCAGCGGAATGGCAATGGATAAAGGGATTACAAAAATGGTGTTTGAAGCAAAAGGCGTTCCTACACCAAAGGGAATTACGCTGGAAAAAGGCAAATGTAGCAGTCAGCTCGCAGATTACGGAATGGGATTTCCGGTTATTGTGAAGCCTTGCTGCGGAGGCTCCAGTGTGGGTGTCTGTATTGCAAATAATCAGACCGAATATCAGGCGGCATTATTAGAAGCATTTTCCTATGAAAATGAAGTTGTAGTGGAGCAGTTTATTACAGGAAGAGAATTTTCCGTTGCTGTTGTAGATGGGAAAGCATATCCTGTTATTGAAATTGCGCCTTTACAGGGATTTTATGATTATAAAAATAAATATCAGGCAGGTTCCTGTGTGGAAACCTGTCCGGCAGACCTTTCCTCTGCACTGACCAAAGAAATGCAGAAATATGCAGAAATGGGATATAAAGCTTTAAATCTTCAGGCTTATGCCCGTTTGGACTTTTTAATGGATGATGAGGGGAATATGTATTGTCTGGAAGCAAATACTTTGCCGGGTATGACACCAACCAGTTTAATTCCGCAGGAAGCAAAAGCAATCGGAATGGATTACCCTCAGCTTTGCGAAAAACTCATTGAAGTTTCATTGAAAAAGTACCAATAGGAGGAAAGGCACCATGAAAAATCTTACCTTAAAAAATCTTGCATTGGCTTGTAACGGGACTTATGTAGGCCCCAAGGAAATGGAAGATAAGGAAGTGACCTGTATTTTCACAGACAGTCGAAAAGCAGAGGCAGGCGGCTTATTTGTTCCTATTAAGGGTGCGCGAGTAGACGCTCATGATTTTATTGAACAGGTAATGGAAAAAGCGGTATTGGCTACTTTATCGGAAAAAGATTTGGGAGAGAAGCCTTTTCCATATATTCTTGTAAAGTCTTCTCTTATAGCGGTGAAGGATATTGCAGAATTTTACTTAAAGCAACTTCAGATACCGGTAGTGGGAATTACAGGAAGTGTTGGGAAAACCAGTACAAAAGAGGTCATTGCATCTGTATTGGCACAGAAATACAATACATTGAAAACGCAGGGAAATTTCAATAATGAATTGGGTCTTCCACTGACAATCTTCCGTCTTCGTGATGAACATGAAATGGCAGTGTTAGAGATGGGAATTAGTGATTTTGGCGAGATGCACAGATTAGCAAAAATTGCCAGACCGAATACTTGTGTTATCACTAATATTGGATTATGTCATTTAGAATTTTTGAAATCCAGAGATGGAATATTAAAGGCAAAGACAGAGATTTTCGATTATCTTCAGTCAGATGACCATATTATTTTAAATGGTGATGATGATAAGCTGGTGACTGTTCAGGAAACAAAAGGAATAAAGCCGGTATTTTTTGGTGTAGAAAATCATCAGGGTATTTGGGCAGATGAGATTAAACCGGAAGGGTTAAAGGGGATTTCCTGCTGTATTCATGCAGGAGAAGAAAGTTTTTCTGTACTCATTCCTGTTCCGGGAAAACATTCTGTTTATAATGCACTTGCAGCAACAGCAGTTGGTTTGACCTATGGTCTTACCATAGAGGAAATTCGTAAAGGAATTGAAAGCCTTCAGTCTGTAAGCGGCAGATTTCATATTATAGAAGCACCGAATTATACAGTTATTGACGACTGCTATAATGCAAATCCAATATCCATGAAAGCATCCTTAGATGTGCTTACCGATGCGCTGGGCAGAAAGGTTGCCATTCTGGGCGATATGGGAGAACTGGGTGCAGATGAAAGAAAGATGCACAAAGAAGTCGGAAAACATGCGGCAGAAAAAGAGATTGATGTTCTTTTATGTGTGGGAGAGCTTTCAAAAGATATGGCGGATGCGGCCGGGGAAGTAAATTCTAAGACTCAGGTCAGACATTTTGCAGATAAAGAAGCTTTGATGAAGGAGCTTCCGGAACTTCTGGAAAAAGGTGATACTGTACTGGTAAAGGCATCTCATTTTATGGAATTTGGGGAGATTGTGGAAAAATTAAGTTAGACATACGGTATTTTATATCTATGTGGTAATTCCTTGCGAAGCAGTATACTTTCTGTTATAATTTCGAAAGTGTGCATGGTTAAGGCATCATGTAAAATACTATAACGTAAGGAGGAAATGACACATGCTGAACAACATTTTAAGTGCAGTAAATGATTGGATGTATACGTATCTTTTATTATTTCTGCTGGTAGGAACGGGAATATATTTTACAATAAGAACACGTTTCGTACAGTTGAGATTATTAAAAGAGTCGTTTCATGTATTAAAGGAAAAAGCAGGAGAAGAAAACGGGAAAAAACAGGTTTCTTCTTTTCAGGCATTGATGATTTCCACAGCTTCCAGAGTCGGAACAGGAAATATTGCAGGAATTGCCACTGCGATTGCAGCAGGCGGAGCAGGAGCAGTTTTCTGGATGTGGCTTATGGCAGTCATTGGCGGAGCATCCGCTTTTATTGAAAGTACCTTGGCACAGGTTTATAAAGTGAAGGACAAAGAGGAATTTCGAGGAGGTCCTTCCTATTATATGGAGAAAGCGCTTGGCAAACGCTGGCTGGGGATTTTATTTTCAGTTCTTTTGATTATTTGCTTTGCTTATGGTTTTAACGGGCTTCAATCCTTCAATATGTCATCTTCTTTGGAATATTATATTCCTGGTTATAGTGATACCGTGTATCCTATGATTGTAGGATTAGTTTTGGCAGTGGGAACAGCATTCGTTATTTTTGGTGGTGTACACAGAATTGGTTTCATCACATCTGTGATAGTGCCGATTATGGCTGGAGCGTATCTGTTAATTGGGCTTTATACGATTATTACGAATATTACAGAACTCCCCAGAGTGTTTTCTATGATTTTTTCACAGGCATTTGATTTCAGGGCATTTGCAGGAGGTATGGCAGGAAGCGCTGTGGTAATTGGTATTAAAAGAGGCCTGTTTTCCAATGAAGCAGGTATGGGAAGTGCGCCAAATGCTTCCGCAAGTGCATCTGTAAGCCATCCGGCAAAGCAGGGAATGGTACAGGTCTTATCTGTCTTTATTGATACTCTGTTAATCTGTTCTGCAACAGCTATGATGCTGTTACTTTCCGGTGTGCAGGGTGAGTCTGGTGTGCTGGACGGTATTCCTTTTGTGCAGAAAGCTATTTCTGCAAATGTGGGAAACTGGGGTATTCATTTTATTACACTTTCCATTTTTGCCTTTGCATTCAGCAGTTTAATTGGAAATTATTATTATGCAGAGTCTAATATTCTGTTTATTAAAAATAATAAAAAATTATTATTTATTTTCCGTATCACCTGTCTTTTAGCAGTATTTTTTGGAGCACAGGCAGACTTTTCTATGATGTGGAATATTGCAGATATTACTATGGGATGTATGGCGACCGTAAATATTCTGGTAATTTTAGTTTTGGGAAATACAGCAATGAAAGTATTGAAAGACTACGAAAAGCAGAAAAAGGAAGGGAAAAATCCTGTCTTTAAAGCAAAAGATGTAGGAATTGAAAATACGGAGTGCTGGTAAAATAAGTCGATGATAAAAAGGTATACATTTGATGCAAATTAAGCGTTCAATGTATACCTTTTTGAGTAGCATTTTTTAGATTAAATCATGATTTTTTTTCAACATTTCTAAAATAACTTTCTGTGTATAAGCACCCAGTCTTTTTTTATCTTCCTTTTCCAACTGTTCAGGATAAATAGGGGCTCCATATTCTACAATGACATTACAAGGTTTGATTTTTGGAAAATGTGCTTCAAAAATTTCTGCAGAGTTACTGATTGCAATAGGAATGATAGGACATCCGGATTTTGTAGCTATTTTAAAGCTGCCTTCGTGGAAAGGAAGCATTTCCAGTTCATTTGCTCCTTTATTTCTTGTACCTTCAGGGAAAATACAGATAGAAATTCCGTTTTTCACTTTATCAATAGCAGTTAAAATCGTTTTCATTCCGGCTTTAATATCCTGTCTGTCTAAAAACAGACAATGGAGGTAACGCATCCATGTAGACAGCAGAGGAATTGGCTCCATTTCCTTTTTGGCAATATAACCTGTTAAATCAGGACATAAAGTATAAGTCAGCAAAATATCAAAAAAACTTCTGTGATTTCCAATATACAACACAGCCTGATCTGTAGGAACATTTTCATGTCCGATAATGGTGATTTTTGCACCGGTTACTTTTAAAATAAATTTAAAAACAGCTTGAATAATACGCAGGGAGCTGATATCCTTTGCACGTTTGTTAAATTTCCCTATAATCCATTCTACAATAAGAATAGGAATAGATAAAATTAAGTACCCGATGACACAGATACATACAATAAGAAATCGAAACATAATAAATAACCTTTCTTTCCTTTGAATAATAAAAAATACATCTAATAAATTATAATGAAATCAGCTTTAATATGCAAGGATTAGTACGCATATTTTAGAAAAAAACTGCATACATTTAGGATAAGACTGGCAAAGTGAAGGTGGCGTAAGATGTGAGAAAAGGAACAGCCATAATGTTGCTTTTGACAGTAATGTCCTGTTTTTTATGTGGCTGCAGTATTGAAAAAGTAAGGGCAATGGACGGTGTGAAACCGGAGTATACCGTTATGAAAGAAGCAGATTATCCTGAAAAAGTAAAAGAATTGATAGGCGAAAATAAGGCAAAGGAATTTCAGATGACTTATCAGGATGCGGGATATCTCTATCTCATGAAAGGATATGGAGAGCAGAAAACAGGAGGGTACAGCATACAGATAGAAGATTTATCTTTATGGGATAATGCAATTCATTTGCAGACAACATTGTTGGGACCTGAGGATGGCGAAGAACTGAAGGAGGAAGCATCTTATCCCTGCTTGGTGATTAAGATGAAATACCGTGAAGAACCGGTTATTTTTGAATAGAAAAGGGGTAATGATGTGGAGCTGGTAACAAAAAATATGTATATGCTTCAAAAGAAGTGTGAGGCAGTAAATCAAATTACTTTTGATGAGGATTTAAACGTTCCTGATGTAAAACCGGATATCGGGCGGATGATACAGAAAAAGGGCGATATCCAGTTAGAGGATATTCAGATAAGCGAGGGGCGTGCATATATTACAGGGGCGCTGGTAGTGAGTCTTTTATACGTCAGCGACAATGAAGAAAGACGCCTTCAAAGCCTTATGGGAACCTTGCGTATTGGAGAGACTCTAAACTTAGAGGGGCTGGAAAGCGGAGATAAAGTACAGTTAAAATGGGATATCGAGGATTTGAGCGTTCAGCTTATAAATTCCAGAAAATTGAATATAAAGGCATTAGTGACTTTTACAGCTTACGTGGAGGAAAGTAAAGAGTTGGAGCTGCCCGTTGCCGTGGAAGATGATGAAATTTCCCAGAAAAAAGAGGATATTTCTATTCTCGGTACTGTGATACATAAAAAAGACACCATGCGTGTAAAAGAGGATATTTCTCTAAGCTCTAACAAACCGGATATTTATGAACTGCTTTGGAATACCGTAGAGGTAAGAGGGTTGGATATTCGTGCGGAAAACGATAAAATTGCAGTAAAGGGAGAGCTGTTTGTCTTTGCTCTTTACAGCGGAAATGATGATAATAATTCCCTGCAATGGCTGGAGCATTCTGTTCCCTTTTATCAGGAGCTGGAGTGTGTGGGCTGCACACAGGAAATGATACCCAATGTGGAAATTTCCATGCCCCAAGGTGATTTAAAGGTGAAACAGGATGAAGACGGAGAAGAGCGTGTCATTGGCGTGGACGTTGTTTTGGAGCTGGAACTGAAAATTTATGAGGAAGAGGAATTATCTCTTCTCATGGATGTATACACGCCGTTAAAAGAGTGTGAGGCAGTCAGGGAAAATCAGGTATTGGAAAGTCTGCTGGTGAAAAATTTTTCAAAGTGCAAGGTGAATGACAGGATTAAAATAGAAAACAGTCACGGAAAAATTTTGCAGATTTGTCACAGCGACGGAAATGTAAAAGTAGACAGCAGCAGAATTGTAGAAAACGGAATTGAGGTGGAGGGCGTTGTCCAAATTCGGATTTTATATATTATCGGGGATGATGATATGCCGTTTTATTCCATGGAAACCATGATACCCTTCCGGCATATAATCGAGGCAGAGCAGATTACAGAAAATTGTGTTTATTATATGCGAGCGGACTTAGAGCAATTGTCCACGACCATGATTGACAGCGATGAAATCGAGGCAAAAATCGTGATTAACTTAAATGCGCTGGTAATGAAGCAGAGAGAAACAGGAATTATCCAAAATATTGAAGAAAGAGAGCTGGACAGGGAAAAACTGCGTAATATGCCGGGAATTGTAGGATATCAGGTGCAGCCGCAGGATACCCTTTGGGATATTGCAAAGCGGTTTTATACGACCATTGATACAATTTTAGAATTGAATGAAATGGAAAATGAAACAATCAAACCGTATGACACCTTAGTGCTTATGAAAAAAGTAGAAAAATAAAATATTTTCAGTAAGAGGAGCGGTTTCGTGTAAACGGCTCCTTTAAAAATAGGAGGAAATTGTTTGGCTATCTTGCCAGTTGAAAAAAAATATGTTTTCATATAGAATAGAATGTACTAAAAGGAATACAATATACAAAAGTCGGAGGAGAAGCCATGAGATTAAGAGCGTTGGCAAAAATCAATCTTGGTTTAGATGTTCTGCGTAAAAGAGAAGACGGATATCATGAATTGCGCATGATTATGCAGACAATTAATATGTACGACCAATTAGATATAGAAATCAGTAAAACACCGGGAATTAAAATTACTACCAATCTGCCTTTCATACCGGTAAATGAAAGCAATCTGGTATATAAAGCGGCGAAACTTTTGATGGATGAATTTCAAGTAGAGCAGGGAATTACCGTAGATTTGCAGAAATTTATTCCTGTGGCGGCAGGCATGGCAGGCGGAAGCTCTGATGCGGCAGCAACCATGATTGGAGTAAATCGTTTGTTTGGATTGGGACTTTCTGTAAAAGAGCTGATGGAAAGAGGCGTGAAAATCGGTGCAGACGTGCCATATTGTCTTTTAAGAGGAACTGCGTTGGCAGAGGGAATTGGAGACAAGCTCCGTGCCCTTCCTGCGTGTCCGGATTGTTATGTGCTTATCGGAAAGCCGGCAATCAGCGTGTCTACAAAGTTTGTCTATGAAAATCTTCATGCCAATGAATTAGAGTATCATCCTGAAATTGATAAAATGCTGGATGCAATTCAGTGGCATAATTTGAATAAGATTGCAGACTGCATGGGAAATGTATTAGAAACGGTTACAATTCCTCATTATCCGGTTATTCAGAAAATTAAAGATCACATGAAAGAACATGGGGCATTAAATGCTATGATGAGCGGCAGCGGCCCTACGGTATTCGGATTATTTGATGATAAAGCAACGGCGGAAAACGCCTGTGAAGCGCTGCGGGAAAGCCGTCTGGCAAGAACCGTTTTTTTGACAACAGTATTTAACAATGGCGGAAGGAGAAAATAGCAGGAATGGATTTGGAAATGAATATGGATGACTATCTTCCTTTGAGAGATGTGGTTTTTAATACACTCAGAAGAGCGATTTTGAAAGGGGAATTAAAACCGGGAGAGCGTCTGATGGAAATTGCTCTGGCAGACAAGCTGGGGGTAAGCCGTACACCTATTAGAGAGGCAATCCGTAAGCTGGAGCTGGAAGGACTTGTTGTGATGGCTCCCAGAAAGGGTGCAAAAGTTGCTTCCATTACAGAGAGAGACTTAAATGATGTGCTGGAAGTAAGAAAAGGAATGGAAGTTTTAGCCATTTCCCTTGCCTGCGAGAGAATTACAAAGGAAGAAATGGAACATCTGGAAAAAATTGAAGCACATTTTCAAACGCTTATTGAGTCTGATAATTTAACAGAACTGGCAGAAGTAGATGTGGAATTTCATGACACTATTTATCAGGCAACCAATAATAAACGTCTGGTACAGCTTTTAAATAATTTAAGAGAGCAGATGTATCGTTATCGTATGGAATATCTAAAAGATATTGCTGTGCGCCGTACATTGGCAGAAGAACATAAATCTATTTGTGAGGCTCTGAGAGTAAGAGATGAAAAAAAGGCTTTAAGCTATGTACAACTTCATATTGATAATCAGCAAAAAGCAATTATTCGTAGTTTAAATCAAGAATAAAAGAGAATATGGGTGAGATAATAAAAGGAGATGTTGCATGAAATTTATGTGACAACTCCTTTTTATTGTACAAACACGGCTTCCAAAACATCACTATGCTCAAAAAACTGCGAAAATGTTCCTAATCATTTGCCATTGGAATGTCTGGAGCTGTGTTTGACACTGTTCATTCAGCTTTAAAACATTTTGAGGAGAAAATCATGAATAACATAATCTCAACACATATTGATGAAAACGAAGCATACGTGAGAAAACGCCTGCAAAACTGTGACGACTGTATCATTCGCCCCATGCTTTTAGGGGAGGGCAAAAAAATACGCTGCATGGTGGTCTACATTGAAGTTGCCGTAAGCAACATGGTGCTGGAGGACTCTGTAATCGGCAAGCTGGTAAATCATATATGGGAGATGCCGGGAGACGAGCTGATTGAATTTATCAAGGACAACGGAATGGGGATTTCTGATGTGCAGCCTTTGGAAGACATGGATAAAGCCTTTGCAGCCATGCTGGCAGGAAATGCAATCTTTTTTATAGATGGGTACAATAAGGCAATCAAAATCGGCAGTAAGGGATATCCTAATCTCAGTGTTTCAGAGTCCAGCAGAGAAAAGGTGCTTCGAGGCTCAAAGGAGGGCTTCACTGATGCAGTAAAAACTAATGCCGCACTGGTTCGAAAGAGAATTCGGGACACAAGATTAAAGGTAAAACAGAAAACATTGGGAGAGAGAAGCCAGACTCTGGTACAGCTTTTATATATGGAAGATTTAGTGCGGCCGGAGCTTTTATCAGAGCTTGAAAACCGCTTGGACTCTTTTGTGATTGACGGAATTTTGGATACCGGAGCGATTGAACAGCTTACGGAGAAGCATTGGCTATCTCCTTTTCCTCAGTTTCAGACTTCGGAGCGGCCGGATAAATGTGCAGTGGAAATTTTAAACGGCAGAATTTTATTGCTCTGTGACCATTCTCCAACAGGAATTTTGCTTCCGGCAGTTTTAAACGATTTCTTGCAGGTGAGTGAGGACAATTATAATCATTTTGAAATTGTAAGCTTTCAGCGGCTTATTCGCTATTTTGCCTTGTTTTTAACCTTGCTGTTTTCCGGAACTTATCTTGCTGTTACAAATTTTCACACGCAGGTCTTGCCTACTAATCTTATTTTATCCTTTTCCGAGGCAAGGCAGGGTGTTCCCTTTCCGGCTCTTTTGGAGGTATTATTTATGGAAATTGCCTTTGAAACCATTCGGGAAGCAGGGGTGCGTATGCCCGGACCTCTGGGAGGAACCATTGGTATTGTAGGAGGCCTGATTGTCGGGCAGGCAGCGGTGGAAGCCAATCTGGTAAGCCCCATTGTGGTGGTGGTAGTGGCTGTGACAGCGCTTTGCTCACTGGCAATTCCAAATCAGGAATTTTCAGCGCCATTTCGAATGTTAAAATTTGGCTTTATTTTTCTGGGAGGGACGCTGGGAGTCTTTGGTATTTTGTTAGGACTTTATCTGGTTATCAGCCATCTGGCAGGATTAAAAAGCTTTGGAATTCCCTATCTTACTCCTTTTGCAGCCCAAAATCAGGCGGGATACAGAGGAGAGCAGGACGGAACGGTTCGTGCTCCTTTTCGCTTTCTTACTAAAAGACCTCTGTATGCAAGGCGCGAGGAACAGGTAAAACTCCGAACAAAGAAGAAAGGAGGGGCATGATATGTTTGCAGACAATGCCAGAATTTCTCACAGACAGCTGTTTCGGCAAATTGTTCTGGGACTTATCGGGATTTACACATTGGCAATTCCTGTGTTTCCGGAGGTTTCAGGAAGGCAGGGAATATTGTGTTTACTTACTGCAATGGCAGTTTATCTCCTTTTCTGTATTTATTTTATCCGAATAAAAACAGTTATGCAAAATCCCAGAAGATATATGGGGAAAATATTAGGCAGCGTTTTTGTTTTTTTGTATATGTCATGGCTGTGGTTGATGGGAGTGTATCTTCTTTTGATGACAGCCAGAATTACAGACCGCTTTCTGATAGAGGGCAGTGTGTACTGGATTGTAATTGTTCTGGCAGGCATAGTTACGTATCTGGGCAGCCATCAGGGACTGGAAAGGCGGGGAAGAATGGCAGAGGTATGTTTTCCTGTTTTCCTCTTTATTCTGGCAGGAATGTTGTGCCTTGGAATTTTACGGATGAAAAGCTATTATTTGGGTGAGCTGGGGGATTTAACCTTGCAGGGGTGGTTAAAAGGCAGCTATCAGGTTTTTTGTGCGTTCTTGCCTTTTACATTTTTGCCTGTGGCGCTGGGAAATGTGAAAAAACCGGGAGAAACGGGAAAGGTCATGAGGGGGGCATTATTTCTTGTGACAGGAATTTTGATGTTGTGTCTTTTATTGCTTCAGGGAAGCTTTGGAATTGGAGGATATGAGCACAGTCGGTATCCCATGGTTGAATTTATGGCAGGCATCCGAATTCCGGGAGATTTTCTGGAGCGTGTGGATATTTTCTGGGTGGCTGCGGTAATGTTCAGCATGTTGTTTGCGCTGGGAGGTGTGTTTTTCTATAATCATGAGCTTTTGGTACGGACAGATATGGAAAAAGGAGCGCCTTTTCTGGCAACGGGAGTGGTGGCAGCAGCCTTAATATGTGAGAAAGCACAGGTATCACCGGAGCTTTTTTGGGAAATTACAGGGTGGTTTTACGGACCATTGTTCCTGCTCCTTCTTATCTATGCAGGCTTTGCAGGGAAAAAGAAATCTGTTTTTGTAAAAGGAGCGGCAATTTTACTGTGTATGCTTCCCCTGTCAGGCTGTGGGGTGTCTCTGGAAAACAGAGCCTTTCCGTTGTCCATGAGCGCAGATTATAAAGATGGAAGCTTTGAACTGATTTATGGTATTCCGGGCTTGGGAGAAATTACAGGACAAGGGAAAAATCAGGAGGAGCAGCCTCAGGCAATTTCTTATCAGGGAGCTACTCCCAAGGAAGCGGAAGAGGCGTTTAACAGAAATCAAAAAAATTATCTGGATATGGGACACATGAAAATCATTCTTTTAGGCAAGGATTTGCTGGAAAACGAGGATGCCTTGTTTGAATTTTTAAATTATTTAGAGGAAAAGCCTTCCGTGGCGGGAAATATTTATGTGTTTTCCTGTGAAGATGTGAAGGCTCTTATGAGCTTTGACACACAGGGAGGGGAGTCTGTGGGAGATTATCTTACAGGAATTTTAGAAAATAATCTGGAAGGCAAGCCCAAAAACGCAGTAACCCTTCAGGATTTATACAATAGGTGGCACAGAAAGGAACAGCTGCCACAGCTTTTAGAGGCAGAATTGGTGAATAAAAGACCGCAAATCCGTCAATACTCCTGATAACAAAATCAGGAGGTACATAAAAGTTGAGTGAAAAACAGAAAGACAGAAAAATCTGGTTGGCAGCAGCAGTTCTGGGGCTGGCATTGACCTTATTTTTAACAGGAATAAATACGGTTCGTTTAAAGCGGGAAAACAGAGAAATACAGGCACGCCTTGACAGGGAAATCCAACAGGGGATTGCAAGTGAGGTGTTCCGCCTTCACGTTATCGCAAATAGTGATAAAGAGACAGACCAGAAGCTGAAATTACAGGTGAAAGACAGAATTGTGGAGTACTTGCAGCAAAAATTAAAGCAGGATGCCGACTTAGAAGAAACAAAGGAGCTGGTGCTTACCCATTTGCAGGAAATAGAGGAAGAAGCAGAGAAAATCGTGAAGGAAGCGGGCTTTACTTATGAGGTTCAGGCAGCAGTGGAGAACACCTATTTTCCTGACAAAACTTACGGAGGTTGTACCTTTCCCGCAGGTGAATACGAAGCATTAAACGTACGTATCGGGGAGGCGCAGGGGCATAACTGGTGGTGCGTGCTGTATCCCAGCTTATGTTTTATTGATGATACCTACGGCATTGTGACAGAGGAGAAGAAAGAAGATTTAAAGTCCGTACTTACAGAGGAGGAATTTGAAGAGATTTTAAAAAATCCACAGGAAAAGCCAAAAGTGAAGATTGGATTTCGTTGGTTTTAACCTTGCAATATCCCTTTGTTAAGGGTAAAATGAAGAACAGACGATAAAATGACAGTTATGAGGTTATTGTATGAAATATAAAAAAACAGCGCCCATTGGCGTTTTTGACTCCGGAGTCGGAGGTCTGACAGTTGCGAGAGAGATTATGCGAAATCTGCCTCATGAGAAAATCGTGTATTTCGGTGACACGGCAAGAGTTCCTTACGGAAGTAAATCAAAAGAAACCATTTTGCGATATTCCAGACAGATTGTCCGCTTTTTACAGACACAGGAGGTAAAAGCCATTGTAGTAGCCTGCAATACGGCAAGTGCGCTGGCTCTTGAAACAATCCGTGAAGAAATTGACATTCCCATTATCGGTGTGGTAAAGCCGGGAGCAAAGGTAGCAGCCCAGACCACTCGAAATAAAAAGATTGGGCTTATCGGAACAAGAGCTACGGTAAAATCGGACTTGTACCGCAGGACCATTCAGGCAGAAAATCCGGAAATTGAAGTAATCGGGCAGCCCTGTCCGCTATTTGTACCTCTGGTAGAGGAAGGCTGGCTGAAAGATCCGGTGACGATTGAAGTTGCTAAGCGGTATCTTGCGCCATTACTGGAAAAAGACATTGATACCCTTATTTTGGGCTGCACTCATTACCCCCTTCTTCGCTCTACCTTAAAGACCTTGGTAGGGGATGAGGTGACTCTGGTAAATCCCGCTTATGAAACGGCAAAGGAATTACAGCGGCTTTTAAAAGAGCAGGGCATGGAAAACGAGATACATACAGATGAAGAATTTCCCTACCGCTTTTTCGTCAGTGATGAGGAGGAATGTTTTCAGGAGTTTGCAAATTCAATTCTTCCCTATAATGTGAAGCGAACAGAGCAGATTAATATTGAGGAGTTTTAAAAATGACAAAGGACGTTTTAGTTACAGTAAAAGGACTTCAAAGCATGGAAGACGGCAGCCCGCCGGAAGAAGTAGAAATGGTGGCAAGAGGCGAATACTATTATAAAAACGGTCACCATTATATTTTTTATAATGAAACCATTGAAGGATTTACAGAGCAGAACAGAAACAGCATTAAAATCTCAGAAAACAGCGTGGAAGTAAAGAAAAAAGGACTTACCAATATGCAGATGATTTTCGAGGAGCAAAAGAAAAATATCAGTTATTACGCCACTCCCTTCGGAAATCTTCAAATGGGAATTGCAGCGACTAATATTGATATAAAAGAACAGGAGAAAAGTCTGGAGCTTTGTATTGACTATGCGCTGGAAATTAACGGAGAGCATGCGGCAGACTGTCAGATTGCGGTGAGTGTCAAAGAAAAGAACAGCGGTGAATTTTCCTTAAACATATAAAAAGGGATTATTACTTTAAGAAGTGATAAAAAAGAGTTGGAGTATTAAGTGATTTCCAGAATATTTCTGGATGATACTTAATACTCCAATACTTTTTTGTGTATACTTACTTGAAGTAATAATCCTGTTTATTTCTGGGCAGACGCAGCTTTTTCTTTCATGCGTTTGAACCAGCCCTTTTTCTTAGCCGGAGGTGTTAGGGAACCACGAAGTCCTCTTACTCCTACAATGTAAATACCGCTTACATCGGCTTTGATTTCTTTCTTTACAGGAATTAAGTCAAATATTGCTTCGTCAGCTACTAAAGTCATAATCTTTGGACCGATTTTGGCTTTTACGATAGGCAGCTTAGAACGACGCATAAGCTTTGGAGTCTGGTCGATAACCATCTGAGGCAGACCGGATTGCTTAATAGGCAGACGTTTTTTATCAATGATAAGCATTGACATTGTCTGTTTCATGGCATCCAGCTGTACCTGTTGTTCTTCTTGTTTTTTCTGAGCCTTTTTTCCAAGGAAAAAGAGAACAATAATACCAATGATTAAAAGAACCAAAACAACCAGAAGTATTTTCGTAAGCATTTCTGTTAATCCTCCTATTATTTCAGTAATTCATACTTAGAATATTCTAGCACCCTTTCATGGAAAAGGCAACTAAAAATCCCCTGAAACCCTTTCTTTTTCGGTGGTAATATGGTATAACTGCTTTTGTATACTAATTTTAAATGGAGAGGAAATAAAAGCATGAAGAAAAAAATGGTAATCCTTCTGCTGACATTGGGAATTCTCGGTACAGCAATGGGATGTGGTGAAAAGAAAGATAAAACAGAAGATAAAGAAGGGACAAAAACAGAACAGTCTTCACAAGAAGATTTTAAACTGACAAATAAAGATGGAAAAGTAGTAGCAGTTGATGTTGATAATATAGAAAATTATATTACTTTAGGAGAATATAAAAACCTTCAGGTGACAGAAGCACCGAAAGCTGCTGTGACAGACGAAGAAGTGGAAAACAGTATTCATTATACACTTATGACAGGTTATGATCAGGTGGAAGTAACAGAGGACAGAGCTGTTCAGCAGGATGACACTGTAAATATTGATTTCACAGGTTATATGGACGGTGAGGAATTTGACGGCGGTTCTGCACAGGGTGAGGATTTGCGCATCGGCTCTGGCTCTATGATTGAAGGTTTTGAAGATGGTCTGATTGGACACAAAAAGGGGGAAGAGGTAACTCTGGACCTGACTTTTCCAACAGATTACAGCGTAGAGGAAATGCAGGGAAAAGCAGCGCAGTTCAAGATAAAAATTAACAGTATTTCTCAGGTGCCGGAGCTTACTGACGAATGGGCGGCTGCAAATACAGATTATAAGACTGCGGAAGAATTCAGAACAGCACAAAAAGATATGATGCAGAAAAGTATCGATTTAGAATATGAAGGTCAGGTAAAATCCGATTTATTTGCTATGGTTGTAGAGGCTACGGAGTTTAAAGAATATCCGGAAGCTCTTTTAGAACAGGGCAAAAAAGATGTAAGAAATAGAATGGATCAGATGTATCAGGCACAGTTCCAGATAACTTTAGACGAATATATAAAACAGCAGGAAATTTCTGATGAGGAAGTAGAAAAAGTATTGACAGAATCTGCACAGACATATTTACAGCAAAACTTAATTGTACAGGCTATTTTCAATGCCGAAGGAATTGAGTTAAGCGAAGAAGATTATACAGCAGAAGAGGCAAAATTTGCAGAATTAAATGGATTTCCTGATGCAGAGACTATGAAAATGTATTATGGTGATTTAAATGTATTAAAGGATAGTGTACTTTGGAATAAGGCATGTGATGTTATTATGGGAACTGCCACAGTAACAGAACAGGAGCCGGAAGCTGATACAGAGGGTACTCAGGAATAGTAAAGAAAGACCGCAGACAAACACGGAGGATAAAGGGTGTGTCTGCGGTTTATTGTGTAATAGGAGACAAAAGAGATGAAGACAAAAACAAGGCGAATATTAGGACTTTTTCTTTCAATGTTGCTTCTGGTTGTACCTCTTTTGGGGTGCAAAGAGGAAAAAATTCAGGGAAATGTGAATTCTGATATTGCACAGAATGCACAGGCGGCAGGTGGTCTTACCATTCATTATCTGGACGTAGGGCAGGGAAATGCCATATTGCTCCAATCAGAGGGACAATCCATGCTTATAGATGGAGGAGCAAGGAAAAGTTCTTCTTTTGTGGTAAGTTATCTGGAAAAACAGAATATTAAAAAGCTGGATTATGTATTGATTTCTCATTTCGATGAGGACCATTTAGCAGGTGCAGTGGGTGCTTTGCATAAATTTCCGGTAAATACATTAATTACACCAGATTATGAGGCTGACTCTAATATTTTTCAATCTTATAAAAAAATAGTACAAGAAAAGGGGTACGAAGCAGTTCATCCTAAGCAAGGACAGGAATTTTCTCTGGGAAGTGCAAAATTTCGGATTATTTCCCCTGTAGCTTATGGGCATGAGGATGAAAATCAAGACTCGGTAGGAGTTATTTTAGAAAATGGAGAACAGAAATTTTTTATTGGCGGAGACATTGGGCTGGAAAGTGAAAAAGAAATTTTAGACTCCGGTGAGGATATTCAGGCAGATGTTATGCTGATGAATCATCATGGTTCTCATGTGAGTGAAGAGTTTTTTAAGAAGATATCGCCTTCTTATAGTGTGATTAGCTGTGGAAAAGATAATAAATATGGGCATCCAAGAGAAGATACCATGGAACTTTTAAAGAAATATGATATACCGGTATTTCGTACAGATTTACAGGGAACGATTCTTATGTACAGCAATGGAAAAGAATTGACATTTGAAAAGGAACCTTGTAATGATTATACTCCGGGGGATAGAAATGGAGAAGCAGAAGAGCCGGATACACAGGATTTTGACAATAGCAATGAGCAGGAATGTGACTTTGTTTTAAATGCACATACAAAGAAAATTCATAAAAAGGACTGTTCTTCCGTGGGAAAGATGTCAGAGGAGAACAGAAGCTATTATAAAGGAGATATTCAGACTTTATTTGATGCAGGATATAGTGCCTGCAAGAGCTGTAACCCGTAAAAAGAAGGAAAAGATACAAAGGAGAATAGGAAATGAAAAAGACATTAAAGCAGTTGGCAGGTTATTATAAGCCCTATAAAGGACTTTTCTTTTCAGACCTGTTTTTCGCAGTGCTAGGAGCAGGAATTACCTTGGTAATTCCCCTGCTGGTGCGTTATATTACAAGTAATGTAGTGTATTATCCGGTAGAAAAAGCAGTAAACGTAATTATAAAGCTGGGAATTTTTATGATTGCGCTGGTGCTTTTGGAAGCCTTCTGTAATTTCTATATTGCCTATTATGGGCATCTGATGGGCGCCCGCATTGAGCGGGATATGCGAAATGAAATTTTCAGTCATTATCAAAAGCTGTCCTTTGCATTTTTTGACAATCAGAAGGTGGGACAGCTCCTTTCCAGAGTGACCTCCGATTTGTTTGAAATCAGCGAGCTTTTGCATCACGGACCGGAGGATTTGATTATTTCTATTATTAAATTTGTGGGAGCATTTATTATTCTGGCATTTATCAATATCCGTCTGGCTTTGGCTGCATTTTTCTTTATTCCGTTTTTAATTTTATATGCGCTTTACTTTAACCGCAAAATGGAAACGGCGTTTCAGAGAAACAGGGCCCGCATTGCAGATATTAACACACAGATTGAAGACAGTCTTTCCGGCATTCGTGTGGTAAAATCCTTTGCCAACGAGCAGGAAGAAATGAGAAAATTTAAAATCGGAAACCAGCGTTTTGTAGAGTCTAAAAAGCAGAGCTATCAGTATATGGGAACTTACTATTCCGGAATGGGAGCGTTTACCACATTGATTACTATTGTGGTGCTTCTGGTAGGGGCATTTTCTCTTACAAAGGGACAGATGCCCGTGGAGGATTTGGTAACGGTGCTTTTATACATCAATAACTTTACGGAGCCTGTGAAAAAGCTGATTAACTTTACAGAGCAGTTCCAGAACGGATACAGCGGATATGTACGTTTCCGTGAAATCATGGCGGTAGAGCCGGACATTACTGATGATGCGGATGCCTGCGAGCTTACCGATGTAAAAGGAGCGATTGACTTTGAAAATGTTTCTTTTTCTTATGAGGGAAATAAAGAGCAGGTATTAAAAAACGTAAATCTCAAGGTAAATGCAGGAGAGTATGTGGCTTTGGTAGGCGGCTCAGGAGCAGGAAAGACAACTCTTTGCAGCTTAATTCCACGTTTCTATGATGTGACAGAGGGACGAGTGCTGCTGGACGGGCAGGATATTAGAAAGCTTAAACTGCACAGCTTGCGAAGTAAAATCGGTATTGTACAGCAGGACGTTTATCTGTTTGCAGGAACAGTTATGGAAAATATCCGATACGGAAAACCCGATGCCACAGACGAAGAGGTCATACAGGCAGCTAAGGCAGCCAATGCCCATGATTTTATTATGGAGCTTGATGACGGTTACAATACGGATATCGGACAAAGAGGGGTGAAGCTCTCCGGAGGACAGAAGCAGAGACTTTCTATTGCAAGAGTTTTTCTGAAAAATCCGCCGATTTTGATTTTTGATGAAGCGACCTCTGCCCTTGACAATGAGAGCGAAAAAATTGTGCAGGACTCTTTGGAAAAGCTATCCGCAGACAGAACCACCTTTGTAATCGCTCACAGACTTTCCACAATCAGAAAAGCTCAGAGAATTCTGGTGCTGACAGAGGATGGAATTGCAGAAGAAGGAACACATCAGGAGCTTATGGAAAAAGAAGGAATTTACAGCAGTCTTTATAAACTTTCATTTTCATGATACAATGAGAAAAACGCAGGGAAAGGAATGGTTGACATGATAGCAGATAAGATGAAGGCATTGGTGAACAACAGCTCGGCAATTCGTGCAATGTTTGAAGAAGGAAAAAAACTGGCGAAGGAATATGGTGCAGAAAACGTTTATGATTTTAGTCTGGGAAATCCCAATGTGCCTGCACCGCCTGAGGTTCAGGCTGCAATGTGCGGAATTGTAAAGGAAGAAGACCCTGTTGTGCTTCACGGCTATATGAGTAACAGCGGATATGAGGATGTAAGACAGGCAGTGGCAGAGTCTTTAAATGAAAGATTTGATACTTCTTTTGAGAAGGAAAACATCATCATGACAGTAGGAGCGGCAGGGGGATTAAATGTAATCTTAAAAACCCTGTTAAATCCACAGGATGAGGTTGTGGTTATTGCGCCTTATTTCGGAGAGTACAATGCCTATGTATCTAATTATGACGGGGTTGTCGTAGTAGTAAGCCCTGACACAAGAGATTTTCAGCCGAACTTAAAAGAACTGGAAGAAAAGCTGACAAAGCGGACAAAAGCGGTGATTGTCAATTCTCCCAACAATCCTACGGGAGTGGTATATTCAGAAGCAACCATTCAAAAGCTGGCAGATATTTTAAGAAGAAAGCAGCAGGAGTTTGGAACAGATATTTATCTGATTTCCGATGAGCCTTATCGTGAGCTGGTTTATGACGGTGTGGAAGTTCCTTATCTGACAAAATATTATGAAAATACCATTGTAGGATATTCCTTCAGCAAATCCCTTTCACTGCCGGGTGAAAGAATTGGCTATCTTGTCATTCCAAAGGAAGCGGCAGATGCAGAAGAAATTCAGGCAGCAGCCAATGTGGCAACCAGAATTTTAGGCTATGTGAACGCACCTTCTTTCATGCAGAAGGTAGTTGCCAGATGCTTGGAGGCAAAGGCGGACGTGCCTTATTATAACCGAAATCGTGAAGCCTTGTATCATGCGCTTACAGAAATGGGATTTCATTGTATTAAGCCGGAGGGCGCATTTTATCTTTTTGTAAAATCTCCGATAGAAGACGAAAAGAAATTTTGCGAAGCTGCGAAGAAGTATCATATTCTGATTGTGCCGGGTTCTTCTTTTTCCTGTCCCGGATATGTAAGAATTGCCTACTGTGTCTCTTATGAGACGATTTTGAATTCCTTAGACAGCTTTAGAAAGTTAGCTGAGGAATTCCATACAAAATGAGAGAAGGAGCGGGTGTAATATGACGAAAAGGGAGTTCTTGGAAGAATTAAAAGAAGTATTAAGCGAACAGCTTCCCCAAAATCAGGTGGCGGAGCATGTATCGTATTATATGAATTATATAGAAGAACAAAAACAAAACGGAAGCAGTGAAGAAGAGGTTTTGAATATGCTGGGAGACCCCCGTCTGATTGCCAGAACCATTCTGGATACTGCACCCAACAGCAGAGAAAATCAAAATTATTTTTATGAAGAGACCACACAAGATGTACAAAGTGAAGAAAAGAAGAAGGGATTATCCGGCAAAGCGAAGAAATATGTATATATTGGAATTGCTATTGCAGTTATCCTCTTAATTATTTCACTTATTACAACTTTATTATCCTTTTTACTGCCGATTTTATTGCCGGTAATCTTAATTTTCGTTGTGATTTCCATTGTGCGAAAGCGGTAGAAACAAAAAGAAATCCCTCATAGGGGAGCTATGAGGGACTTCGAGGGGAGTATAAATAATTAAATAAGGGGTTATAATGTAAAAAAAATTTTGAAGGGTAAATTCCTTTTACAACCCATATTATAATATAAAAGGAAAAAAAAAGCAATAATATTATTTTTTTGTTAGAAAATTGTTAAAATTTAAGAAATATCAATTTAATATATTTTCCTGAGAATATTATTTTTGATTACAGGGATAATAAGACTGTAACGAAAAACATTTATTCAGGAGGTATTTCATCATGGCAAAAAACATGAACAACACAAATAAGAACAAAGCTGCATCTAATGCAAACAACATGAATAACACAAACAAATCCGCTGCATCCAACAGCAAAAATTCAACAAACTCATCTAATAGAAATGCAGCAGACAAAAACGCAGCAGATAAAAACAATTCTAAATCAGAATATAGTTATTAAAAAAAGCCCCCCTTGCAGGAAACTTCGGTCTTACCGGAGTTTCCTTTTTTTCTTGCGAAAAACTTATTTCCATACAAGAAAATAAACCTATTGCTGCATATACTAATAATAAAAGAAAAGGAATGAGAATGATGCTGAGTATTGATACAATTTCAGCAGAAGAATTAGATGTTTATGTGGGCAGACAGGATGCCATTATTATAGATTTACGAGATGTAGAGGAGTATGAAATAAGTCATTTGAAAACTGCCATAAATATTCCATATAGGGAAATTCAAAAGTGCAGAAGGCTTCCAAAGGGAAAATTGCTGGTGTTGTACTGCAGTCGTGGAAGCAGCAGCCTTTTTGCGGCAAGAGAGCTTATGAAAATGGGATACAGGGTGAAATCTGTGGTAGGAGGCATACGATGTTATAAAGGTTCTAACTTGTATTTTTCCAACGGGCATAGTAAAATAAAAAAATGAATAAATAAGATGTTAGAGGATGTCCGACGGATTGTTCCGCACTTTGTGCTCTCACAATCTTACCAACTGACACTGACATCATTTAATTAAAGTATACAATAAGGAGAAAAATAACATGAAATATATGTTTGCTTCAGATATTCACGGTTCCGCATATTATTGTAAAAAAATGTTGGAAGCTTATGAACAGGAAAAGGCAGATCGTTTGATTTTATTGGGAGATATTCTATATCATGGTCCCAGAAACGATTTGCCGAAAGAGTATGCTCCAAAAGAAGTTATTGCAATGCTCAACGCAAAGAAGGATGAACTTTATGTAGTAAGGGGAAACTGCGAGGCAGAAGTAGATCAGATGGTTCTGGAATTTCCGATTATGGCAGATTATTGTATTATTATGGACGGGGAAAGAACTATTTATGCAAGCCATGGGCATGTATATAATGAAAATAATCTTCCGCCAATGAAAAATGGAGATATTTTCATTCATGGACATACCCATGTGCTGCGTGCAGAAAAGAAAGAAAATTATACAATTTTAAATCCAGGCTCTGTTTCAATTCCGAAGGAGGGCAATATTCCAACTTATGCTATTTTGGAAGATGGCGTATTCAGTATTCGTGGATTTGAAGGGGAAATCGTTAAGGAGTTAGAGCTTTCATGAAAATATTTGAATTAATAGCACCCTGTCATTTTGGACTGGAAGCTGTATTAAAAAGAGAAATACAGGATTTAGGGTATGAAATCAGCGAAGTAGAAGACGGAAAAGTTACTTTCTACGGAGATGCAGAGGCCATTGTAAGAGCGAATATTTTTCTGCGTACAACTGAGAGAATTCTTTTAAAGGTAGCAAAAATAAAAGCTACAACTTTTGAAGAATTATTTGATAAAACAAAGGCTTTGCCGTGGGAAGATTTTATTCCTGTAAATGGGAAATTCTGGGTTGCAAAAGCGAACTCTGTAAAAAGTAAATTGTTTAGTCCTTCAGATATACAGTCCATTATGAAAAAAGCAATGGTAGAACGATTGAAATCCGTTTATCATGTAGAGTGGTTTGAAGAAAATGGTGCCAGTTATCCGGTAAGGGTTTCTTTTATGAAAGACATGGCTACCATTGGTATTGATACAACAGGTTTGTCTTTACACAAACGAGGCTATCGCCAGCTTACCAGCAAAGCGCCTATTACAGAAACGCTGGCGGCGGCACTTTTGATGCTTACGCCATGGAACAAAGATAGGATTTTGGTAGATCCTTTTTGCGGAAGTGGGACATTTCCTATCGAGGCTGCCATGATAGCTGCCAATATTGCACCGGGGATGAACAGAAGCTTTTTATCTGAGGATTGGAAAAATATAATTTCCAGAAAACATTGGTATAATGCTCATGATGAAGCAAGAGATTTAATGTGTCTTGATGTGGAAACTGATATTCAAGGATATGATTTAGATGGTGAAATTGTAAAAGCTGCAAGAGAAAATGCCCGATGCGCAGGTGTCGAGAAACTTATTCATTTTCAGCAAAGGGATGTAAAGGATTTAAACCATCCCAAAAAATATGGTTTTATTGTTACAAATCCTCCTTATGGGGAACGTATTGAGGAGAAAGCAAATCTACCTCAGCTGTATACTACCATAGGCGAAAGTTTTCAGAGACTGGATTCATGGTCTATGTATCTTATTACTGCTTATCAGGATGCGGAACGTTATATTGGAAGAAATGCAGATAAAAATCGTAAAATTTATAATGGTATGATGAAAACGTATTTTTACCAGTTTTTAGGACCAAAACCACCTAGAAAGAAAAAATCTCTTGAGTAAAGGAGAAAGTGTCAAATGAGAAGATTGATTTTTGCTACCGGAAATGAACATAAAATGGTTGAAATCAGAGAAATTTTGGGAGAACTGCCTGTGGAAATCCTTTCTATGAAGGACGTAGGAATTAAAGCTGATATTGTGGAAAATGGGAATACTTTTGAAGAAAATGCTTTAATAAAAGCAAAAGAAGTATGTAAATTGGCAGGAGAAATGGTTCTTGCAGATGACTCCGGTTTGGAAATTGATTATTTGAACGGTGAACCGGGCATCTATTCTGCAAGATATATGGGAGAAGATACTTCTTATCGTATTAAAAACCAAAATCTCATCGACCGTCTGGAAGGAGTTCCGGATGAAAAGAGAACTGCACGCTTCGTATGTGCCATTGCAGCGGCGTTTCCAGATGGAAGAAGCTTTGTTGTTCGTGGAACGATAGAAGGGATTATCGGATATGAAGAACGTGGTACCAATGGATTTGGATATGATCCGATTTTTTATCTTCCTGAGAGAGGAGTAAGCACAGCAGAGATTCCTCCTGAGGAGAAGAATAGTATCAGCCACAGAGGAAATGCATTGCGTAAGATGAAAGAACTTCTTGAACGTGAGGAATTGCTATGAGAGTATTGATTGTCAGTGATACTCATGGTCATGAGGAAAATCTGGAGCGTATTCTAACGGAAAAAGGACCTTTTCAGCATTTAATTCACTTAGGTGATGTAGAAGGGCAAGAAGACTATATTGAGGTTATTGCAGGCTGCCCTGTGCATATTGTAGCGGGAAATAATGATTTTTTTTCAGATTTGCCAAGAGAGGAAGACTTTTGGATAAAAAATTATCATATTTTTATTACCCATGGACATTATTATGGGGTTTCTGTGGGAACAGACAGGCTTTGTGAGGAAGCAGCATTTCGAAATGCCAAAGTGGCAATGTATGGACATACTCATCGACCAGAGATTGAGGAGAAGAATGGAATTACGATTTTAAATCCAGGAAGTCTTTCCTATCCAAGGCAAATAGGAAGAAAGCCCAGTTATATTATTATGGAAATAGATGGAGCAGGAAAGGCGAAATATACGATTTATTATTTGTAAGAAAAGTCCCAAATCCCTTGATTTATAAGGGGTTTGAGACTTTAATAAAAAAAATAAAAAAAATTTTAAAAAAAGTGTTGACTTTTTTAGCAAGTGCTGGTATAGTATACCTTGTCGCCGGGCAAGAGAGTTCGGAGGACAACAAAAAAACACTTTCGGGGTGTGGCTCAGCTTGGCTAGAGCGCCTGGTTTGGGACCAGGAGGTCGCAGGTTCGAATCCTGTCACCCCGACTGTTTCTTAAAAAAAGAAATGTTATTTATTTTATGCGGGTGTAGTTCAGTGGTAGAACACCAGCCTTCCAAGCTGGATATGTGGGTTCGATTCCCATCACCCGCTTACGTTAAGCCCAAAAGGTTTAATGTGATGTGTTTGTAGCTCAGCTGGATAGAGCAACGGCCTTCTAAGCCGTGGGTCGGGGGTTCGAATCCCTCCAAGCACGTTCGCATCAAAGATGCACATGGTGGGTATAGCGCAGTTGGTTAGCGCGCCAGATTGTGGCTCTGGAGGCCAAGGGTTCGAATCCCTTTATCCACCCTAGCCGTAAGGCGGTCTTGGGCTATCGCCAAGCGGTAAGGCACAGGACTTTGACTCCTGCACTCGCTGGTTCGAATCCAGCTAGCCCAGTTTAATAATATTACGGAGCATTAGCTCAGTCGGTAGAGCACTTGACTTTTAATCAAGTTGTCCGGGGTTCGAATCCCCGATGCTTCACTGTTTAAAACAGCCAAGGTCAAAAACCTTGGTTATTTTTTTAAAACAATATAGATTTGCGGATATGGCGGAATTGGCAGACGCGCCAGATTTAGGTTCTGGTGTCCATGACGTGCAGGTTCAAGTCCTGTTATCCGCATTTTTGACGAAAGTCGCAAGGCATGAAAAAGGCGGAAAACCTCTGATAAATCAAGGGTTCTAGCCTTTTTCTTTTGTTTTTTTGAGGAAGACAAAGGAAAGAAATTGTCCCCTTTTATCCCCTTTTTGTCCCCTCAAATAATGTGGGTGGTCTTTAACTTCTCATTGTCAAGTTCTGTAAGCTTTTCTGTAACGTGTAAATAGATTTCACGAGTGACAATACTGTTTTCATGCCCTAATCTTCTGGATATGGTGTCAATAGGCACTCCCTGAGCAAGAAGTAAGGAAGCGTGGGTGTGACGCAGTGTATGAGCAGTTATTTGCCTTCCTATGGCTTTTGCAGCGTTTTCACGCAAGTATTTGTTAAAGCTGTAATAGTTTAGGTAATTTCCCCTACTGCTGCACATAAAAAGCTTTGTGCGGTATCCTAGAGCTAATCCTTCAGCTTTGGTGTATAAAATAATATTTTTGCAAAGCTTTTCTAGGTCCTGCTGCATAAATACATCACGTATAGAGCAAAGTGTTTTCGGTGTGGTTATTACTTTGTTCACAGAGTCATAATTTTTAGAGATATGTATTACATGGTTTTGAAAGTCTATATCCGTAATATTTAGCGCTACGGCTTCGCCTATTCTGAGACCAGATAGCAGCAGGAACTTTGTAAGAAGCTTCCACTTTTCAGAGTCCATAGCAGAAAGAAGTTTTTGCACCTCAGAAGCTTCCAAGTATTTATCTTGTACTTTTTCTTTTTTCGTTTGGGCTTTAAACGGCTTTATCTTTTTCAGAAAAGACACATCTTGTATATAGTCATTTTCATAAGCCCAGTTCAAAAGAGCAAATAAGCGTACCCTGTGTTCGTTTAACGTGCTGTTAGCCTTGCCGGAGTGCAGGAAACATTCTTTGATATAATTTGCCGTTAGTCTGTTTACAAGGATATCGGGATTTAGCATTTTCTTTAAGGTTTCACAAGCATAGTAATTTCTTGTATACGTGGCAGCCTTAACAGAAAGCTTTTGATATTCCCTGTATTTATCCACTAATTCAGAGAAAGTCAGCTCTTTTTCTTCCGGAACAACACTTTGACGTTGTTCTATCATTCTTGTAAGCGCTTCCATTGCTGTACGTTTGGCGGCAGCAGTCTTTTTATCTAAGGTGACAGACACTCTTTTTCGTTTACCTGTCATGTAGTCTGTGTATTGTTCCACAAATTTATATTTTCCGTTTTTGGTTTCTTCAATCCACATATAAGCATCTTCCTTTCATTCGTACTGGGGGCGGTTTTGGAAATGAAAGGGTTAAGGGTATCAGTGTAGATTATACCCTTTTAAATGTGTCCGAGTCGGACATAAACAACTGTTATGCCATGGGGTTATTATTAGTAACCCCATTTTATGGGGCTCAATTTGTGATGCCCTTTGCTTTTGAGGGTATCGGTATAAGCTATACCCTTGAACTACTGTTTTGGTACTTCGGTTCGTCTTGTATGACGAAAACCACACTAACGCCCATTTGGGCTTGAGCTGTCCGTTTAACGGACTTCTGAACCAGCGTACCTGCAAGTACGGGTTGGTGTCAATCTGTCACTAACGTCTGCTTAATCTGAGCACCCGTTGCCATTGAGGACAGTCCAATTTTGGTCTTTCATAATTTTGTGAAAAACCTCGGTTAAAGGTATCGAACGCAATTTTGCGCATAGCTCAATTTTGAGATTTATTAAAGGTGTAGAAATTTCTACGGTGCTAAAATTTTAGCGGCTATTATAAGTATTTCTAAAAGTTTAGAAAATCGTCACAGTGACAAAATGGCAGCGCAATCTTGCGTTATCAAGAAGCCGGATTTCCGGCGCTATTCTGCTGTATCTGAATTATTTTCCCCTTGATATTCTGGAATTTTCGTTAAAAGTTCTACTTGCTCAACAGCTTTTTGCTTTCCGTTATCATTTAAAGATAAAAAATCAGTAAGCAGTTTTCTTTGTTTTGCATCTGATAAAATCAATAAATTCATTTCTGCCAGTTCATTTTGATGTTTTTCGATTGTATTTATTGCGGTTTGGCGGTGCATTTCTTTTACTTTGTCAGGTAGGTTCATTTCTGGGAGGTGTCTCAATAATGACTCCATATTGTGTATAACTTCGAGATTTACATTACTTATTTCGACAAGTTCTGGAGCTAATTGTGCTGTTCGTACTCCCAGAGCAGATGCAATTTTTTCTAAAGTTTCTAGTTTTGGTTTTCGCTTGTCATTTTCATATTGTGCTAGATTTTGTTGAGAAGTTTTGAGTTTTTCTGCAAGTTCTTTTTGAGTCATTCCAGCTATTTTTCTGGCTGTTTTAATATTTTTTCCAATAGTCATTTTTAAATATCACCTCAATTATAGATTAACATAGTTTCATATAAATAACAATCAAAAATATGTAAAGATATACTTGATACATTCTAAAGATTGTGATAATATTAAAATACAATCAAAAGATTTATAGGAGGGACAACAAATGCGTATCAACAGACAAAAATATATGATTGCCAGAGCAAGAGCCTGCATGGGACAGAAAGAACTGGTAGAGGCTGGAATACCGAAAGGCACTCTTTGCAGAATGTTAAGAGATGATATCAGACCGGAAACAGCCGGAAAGATTGCAAAAGCTCTGGGCGTTGATGTTTTAGACATTATTGACGTAAAAGAAGACGAATAACAGAACCGGGGGCGGTTTTGGAAGTGTAAGGAGTTGCGCCAGCGCAACGGAAAGGAGAAAAATATGTCGTTAATGATTGCAGAGCAAGAAACACACGTAAATTTTATGCGTGAAGATGATAGGGCAATAGTTTATACCTCTGATACTACTGTTATGACAAAATTAAACAAGCTTGTTGGAATAGAGGGAACAGAATGGAAATTAGAAAGTGAGTCAAGACTTGCTTCTGGTGAATTGATTGGAAAGACTTATTCTTGTCCTGTTTCATTTATTTCTTTTCGTTCAAAACGTACAAAGCGAAAATACACAGATGAGCAGCGCAAAGAAATGGGAGACAGGCTTCGTAAACAAACAAGGAACAATGATTTTTCGGATTAAACCCTAATAGGCGAACATTTTACCGCTGAAACAATTACAGTTGAAAAAATCACAGATACATAGGGAGTTTTTAGCAAGAAAGGGGTATTCAAATATGACAGCGAAGCAGATAGCAAGATATACAGCCTTAGCAAGGCGTTATTCGGAGCTTGTATTGACTTCCGGCAGCAGTTGGAAACCAGAATACACAGAGGAGCTTCAGGAGCTTAACAGAGAACTTACAGCAATGAGAAAAGAATTTTTAACAAAAAAAGAAGGTGAGTAAATGACAGTATTACAAGTAGTATACGGTACACCAGTAGCCAATGTGAAAGAGATATGCAAACATTATCATATTTCAGATAGAACAGCCAGAACCATTATGAAAGAAATGCAGCAGGAAAAGGAACGTTATGGAGATTTTGCAGTAATGGGAGACGGAGCTTTAAAAAGGGTGAATTTTCTGGCGTTTACCGATTATTGGAGATTTAGAAAGCTGTTACAGGATAAGAACGCAAGGAAAGCTGTTCCTCCTTATAGACCGCAGGAAGTGGCTAGAAGCTTAGGTTTTTATGGTGGGGAGACCTTTAGGGGTGCAGATACGCAATAATAGCGCAGTGAAAAGGAGTAATGTATGTCAGATAACAGAAAGTATTATTATTTAAAGCTAACAGAAAATTTCTTCGAAACAGATAGCATGATTTTGTTGGAAAGTATGAATGACGGGTATTTATACAGCAATATTTTGATGAAATTATATCTTAGAAGTTTAAAAGATGATGGTAGGTTAATGCTGAATGGTAGAATACCATATAACAGCCAGATGATTGCAAATATTACAAGGCATCAGGTAGGAACAGTAGAAAAGGCTCTTGATATTTTTAAAGAATTGGACTTGATAGATATTCTTGATAATGGAGCTATTTATATGCGTGCTATGTCTGAACTTAGTAGATATCCGACAAAGGACCAGAAGATTATACAGGATATGAAATAGGACCGAGTGAAATGTCGTTCAGGGAAGAAAGGAAAAAAAGAATGAATGAAGAAAGGAGCTTACGGCGTGGTATTCCAAGACGTTACAAGAAATAATAAATTAACCCCAGCAGCAAAAGGTTTGTATGCTTATCTTGCTTCCTTTTGCGGAGATAAAGACGAATGTTTTCCAAGCGTTGACTTAATTCTAAAAGAAATGGGGTTTTCCAGAGAAACATTCTATAAGCATATCAATGCGCTGGTTGCGGCTGGAGTGGTTGAGAAAAAACAACTTAACAATAATGGAAGGTTTGGGCGTACAGTTTACAGGATAACGCACGAGGTCGAAATAATAGATTTATCGGCTACTAATTTACCGACTACCGTAGATAAAAAATCTAATTTACCGTTTACTAATTTATCGACTACCAATGAACCGACTGCAAGTAATCCTACTACTAACAATAACAGTATAAACAATAACAATATAAACAATAACAGAGATATTATAGATTATCAGCAAATAGCTGATATGTATAATAACATTTGCATGTCATTTCCCAAAATAACCAAACTTTCAGAAGCAAGAAAAAAGGCAATCAAAGCCAGAATGAAGGTGTATACTCTTGATGATTTTAAAAAGCTTTTTGAAATGGCAGAGAGCAGCAGTTTTTTGAAAGGGCAAAATAATCGGAATTGGTCAGCTAATTTTGACTGGTTGATTAAAGATACTAATATGGCAAAGGTACTGGATGGAAATTATGAGGACAAAAAACATAAAGGGGGCGACTGTAATGCACATGGAAATACAGAGGAACGGGGAAACGGTGCAAGTAGGAAACCAGCTTCTGCTATATATGCACAATATTTACCAGAAGGACACCCACTCAAAGCCGGATTATGTGGGGAAGGTTGAAAAGATTGAGAAAATAGAGAGCACAACTATGAAAGGCTCTTTAATAACCGCATATATAGACGGATACGGATATACACAGCCGTTTTATGAAGCAGGAGAGGGAGTATTGCTTTCTGAGATAGACGAAAGAAGAAATTACAGTGGTATGCCGGTTTCTTTTATGTCAAAGACGGGAAAAGATTTTAATTTTAATATATACGGAGAAGATACAATGTTTCAAAAAAGCCTATGTAATGCGTATATAAAAAACTTTAAAAGTGGTATTCGAGGGGACAACCTGTATATATACTCTAATACACCGGGAAGCGGAAAGACGAAACTTGCCTGCTGCCTAGCAAATGAAATTCTGAAAAGGTATAATATTTCTGTAAAATTCATAAATGTATCGGATTTTATTGAATTATCTTTTCATGCACACAAAACAGAAGATGATAAAGAAAAGATAAAAGCGATTAGAGAAGCAACACTGTTAATCTTTGATGATATTGGAGCAAATAACACGAAAGAAGCAATAGACAGTACGCTATTCGGATTGATAGATTACAGGAATAGAAATAATCTGACAACTATATATACCAGTAATTTAAACAGAGAAGAATTGCAGAAGAAGCTACATGATAGAGTAGTTAGTAGGGTGTTTGATAACACGATACCTATTTCTCTGCCGGAAGTAAGTGTAAGAGATATACAGAATAAGCAGAATGTAGAAAAGCGGATAAAAGAACTGCTGCAAGATACAGGAGATGAGATTGACTGCTTTGGTTAGCAAAGAAGATGTGTAATAAGTTATACACCAAACAAGAGATATTATAAGGCAGCAGGCAATAACTCTATTCATCAAAATATGATTGTGTTTGTAAAGAATATATACCATCAGCTATAAGGGCGTAGTTATTGCCGATACCCTTAGAAGTCTGATGGTATTTTTTATAAGCTCTGGACTGAGCGAAAAGCAGCAACAGGGAAAAGGTGATACAGGCTTATAAGGCATTAAACAGGCAAATGGCAGCAGGATAGGAATAGTATACACCCCCTTTCAATTCTCTGAGCATTTAATTTTTTTGGAGAACGGGGATGTGGCCATGACTTTGGAGAAATTTCCGCGCGCACGTGAGAGGGGGATATCAATATTATTTACACCCTTAGATGATAAAGGGTATCCCCCCCCCGGGTAAAATCAGGGAAAATATATCATTTTTCCCCCACCGACGCCCTACCTTGATACACAATTTATTCCCACATCAGAAAAAAGAGCACGAAGCGCCTGCTGCCAAGGTGATTTTATATATGGGTGCGTCAAGGTGTTACGATAGGATAAGCCGTTTCTAGCTCTGCATATATGCCTAAAATTGATTATATTGTTGTTTGTATATTATTTTATTATTTTGTGAAAATAAAGCTAAAATCCAAATGTAAAACAAATTTAAGAACTCTTTTTTAGTGGGTGGTAGAAATAAAACAGGTTTTATTGTATGATGGATATAAGAGAAAGGGGAAGGTGATAAAATTGAGAAAGAAAAATATATTATGGTGGATAATAGGGACCGTTGTTGTTATGATAGGGATATTTTTATCGTGGGGAATAGCGGAAAATAATTTTCCAAGTAAGATTGATAAAAATACTTGGTTAGCTTTTTGCGGTAGTTATTTTGGTGCAGTAATTGGAGCTGTTGCGACGCTAGTGGTATTTATAGGAACTCTGCGCAACAATAGAATAGAAATGGAAAAGGAACGATATTTACAAGTGCTTCCAGTCATGAGTTATAAGGTTAAAAATGCTAAAAAAATAATAGCAAGAGAGCGGACAATTTCAATTTTTAATACTCCTATGTGGGAAGACAGATGTTTTCAAATTGACTTAGAGATAACAAATATTGGATTAGGAAGTGCACAAGAACTAATTTTAAAAGATTGGCATATTCAGACTGATAAAGGCAGTATTGTGTTTGGTGATAAAGTAGAAAAAGGTATTTTGATGAAAGGGGAAAAAACCCAGTGTAGGTATTACTTAGATTTTCCATTGCAAGAATATTATGATGAAGAAATTGGTGCGCAAAGAACATTTTCTTTGGATGTATTCTATAAAGATTTATTTGGAAATATTTACAAACAAAATGTGCCGTTTGATTTTTTCTATATGGAATGCTTAAATAAAAAACAAGAGATAGAGGATAAAATAGATATTACAGTGAAAGGGTTAAAAGAAGCCATATTGGTGAAGAACATAAATGTTTATTGAAAAACTTTCAGAATAAAATTGCCCTACAATCTATGCAGGGCGCTAAAAGTTAGATATTAAGCTGTGAAAAATCAATAAAGAAATCTGTGTATATACCGGCTTTTATGGTGTCAGAAAAAGTAAATTCCTGAGTATCTTCATTTTCAAAATTATATACCAGAATTCTATTCTTATCGGAGTCAACAAGCCAATATTCTTTTATACCGGCAGTACGATATTTAAAAAGTTTTGTGAAGTAGTCCATTCGCCTGCTGCCGGGTGATACAATTTCTATTATCCAGTCTGGTGCACCTACACACCCTTTGTCTGTAAGCTTGTTTTTGTCACATATAACGCTTATATCCGGCTCAACATAATTTTTGTTGTTTTCAGATAAAAACACTGCAAATGGGGCTGTAAATGTTTCGCAAGTACCATTATGAGTTGAAATATATTGATATATTTTACTGTGCAGAAAACCAGAAATTCGTTGATGTTTTGTGCTGGGCGGCGTCATGTAATAAATCTTTCCGTCAATCAATTCTGCCCTAATCCCTTCCGGTAAGGCATAAATATCTTCAATAGTGTAACTTTGTTCTTGCGGTAAAGCCATGTAAACACTTCCTTTCAAATGGTTAGCTGTGCTCTTTTTTTAGTCTTGCCAGCTTTTCGTCTAAAGTTTCCCTTTTAATTGATTGTTGTTGCTGTTCCTCAGCTTGTTTTCGTTCATTTCTTATTTGCTCCGCACTATCCAGCTTATTAAACTGCTGCAAAAATTCATTTACCCTGTTAGTGGTAGCAGTTGATTGAGGTGGTTCTGGGGGAATAAATTCTGTATTTAAAGGGCGAAATTCAATATACAGTTCATATCCAATAGCAGATAGTATATTCTGCATATCTTCAAAGCTAAAATTTTTCTTGTTTAAAATTTTATTTAACCCCTGTGGTTTAATGTTTAAGTTATCAGCAATTTCACGCTGTGTTTTTCCAGATTTTCTTATAGTGTATCTTAGTTCATTTAGAAGTTGGTCGTTATTTTCATATTTTACTGACAATTTTTCCTCCTGATATAAAATAACCTAAAAAGGGTTATTTATAACCCAAAATGGGTTATAAAAAGAAACTGTGAATTTAAGAAATAACCCAAAAAGGGTTACGTATAACCCAAAATGGGTTATAAAATTATTCTTCATCAGATACGTATTCTAAAATATCACCGGGTTGGCAGTTTAATAAACGACAAATAGTGTTGATGTTTGCCCATGATACCAGTTCGCCTTTTCTTAGTTTCTGAATGGTTGCTTCTCCCATTATTTTTTCTTTTCTAAGGACAGATGTGTTATATCCTGCTGCTTTTAGTTCGCGCAAAATATCTTTTTTGTAGTGTATTGGCATTATTTAGTTCTCCGTTTTTAATATCAAATGATTTTACTTATGTTTGTTCCCGTTCCATTCTTTGATTGATTGCATTTTTTATGTAGCCATTTACGCTTTCCCCAGCTACTACTGCTGCTGCTTTTATTTCGTCATATTTTTCTTTCTGGACGTCAAGAGGAATGCGTTTTAATTTGTTTTTCGCATACTGTATATCGTATTTCTTTTTACTTTCGTTATCAGCCATATTTACACCTTCTTTCCAGATGTGATATTAAAAAAGACACCTTTTCTATTATGATTATATAATATCATAAAAACAACACTATGTACATAGTTGAAATGTACAAAAAACTACGTACATATTTAGTGAAAATATCAATAGATTTTTTACTACGTACACAGTATAATGTAATCAAGCTAAAAGAAAGGAGGCAAACAGCATGAAGCAGATTACTAACACAAGAAAAGCGGTATGTGTCATGGCGAATGAATTAAAGAAAGCTGGATATAGTTTATCACAGGCATTTAGAAAAGCTTGGCGCAGAGTCAAACTGTCTATGACAATTAGAGCAGCAGGAACTACGGCAGAGAACAGACAGGAAAGACTTTCGTTTTTAAGACAGTTCCCAGCTGAGGCTTTATCCGTAACATTAGAAAGAGAACAGGAGAACCGCTTTGACAGTCATGCTATACAGGTGATTGTGCATATTCCTTGTATACATAGAAAAACAGTAGTCGGATATGTTCCTAAAGTATTGGCTAAAGAGTTATCTAAAGTAATTGACATGGGAATATCAGTAAAAGCGCAACTGCTGCAAGTAATAGGCGGTTACAGCTATAAAGAAACACTGGGCGCTCTGATAAATATTTCAATATAGGAGATATGCCATGAGAAAAGAAGTAAGAATAAAAGTGCCCCTGCTAGTGCTGCAACACTAACAAGGGCAAGCATAGCCGGAGCTACACAAAATAGACAACATAAGCAGTGTAGCAGATTTTCCGGCGGAAAGGAATAGTTTTTTGAAAGAAAGAGAGCTTTATATACAAGTAATTCCTCAGATAACAGACATAATCATAGAATGTAGACGATTAAGTGTAGAACAGTATAGAGAATGGAAAATAGAAGTTCTTCGTACAACATCACCAGAAGCAAAGTTGTTTGCAGAGAAAGTTCTGCAAGTGATTGACACGATATTGTTTTTAGATGCAAAATTTCCAAAACCTAAAGGAGGAAAATAGAGTGGATTATTTGGAAGAAATTAAGAAATTGCTTTGCAAAGTAAATTCTGGGTATCATTTAAGGCTGATTTATCGGTTTATTAAAGGATTATTAGATTGAAAGGTGACAGATTATGAGAGAAGAAACAATAAACTGCTTGCAAAAGTTGCTTAATAAGCTGACAGATGAACAACTGGAAAGGATGAGACAGTTAATAAATGGAATGCTGGGAAAATAGAAAGCTATACAGCGAAGATATGAGAGAGGAAATACATAAAGAAGTTATGAAAGATTTCCTAGTAATTGGAACGCCGGTGTATTTTATGCTGGCAATGTTCCTTCACTGGTTAGTGATAGGATATTAAAGATATACACATAATTAGCAAGAGTTTTAGCAAAATCCGAAGATATACAGGTTAAGAACGAAACTACCAAATTTTATAAAACTGCTGCCCTTCCGGGAACAGTGCGCCAACACCAGAACCAGACGGCAGCAGGAAAGGAGGCATTAAATCAATGCAGAAATGTGACCGTAAAGAACAGATACAGAAAATGCTTGAGAAAATCAATGATGATAAGGCACTAAAAAGAATATTTGAACTTGTACACTTTTACTTTGTCAGATTATAAATTTGACAGTAGATAACAAGCTTTAGGCTATATATTGTGTGCACACTTTTTCGGTTTTTGTGTGCACACAAAAGTGTTGTTTCCCCAAACAAACGAATATAGCATAAAATCTAGTGTTTATGCGGGGTTAAAGGGTTAAGTGTTGCACACAAGCACCCTAAGAAAGCCTAAGATATACACTCGGAAATGCTCGGGTTTATGATGGAAAATGATAGAGTAATTATTGAAAAAATTCTTGTTTCCAAAACGAAACAGATATATAAAACGTTCGCTTTCCAGAACAACGAATAACTATCCTCTTGAGAAAGGTGTTAGCGCCCTGCATCCGGACGATAGACAGAAAGAAGGTGCTTGCATGAGTGAAGAAGTAGAAAAAAATACGAAACTATTAAAAGAGCTATTGAATAAATGTGATGAAAGGGATTGCAGAATTGTAAGACAACTTTATGTTATCTTACGTAGGTATTTACAGAAACAGGGAAGGATTGACTTAGAGATATAAGAGAAAGGGGCGAAAGCATGAGTGAAGAAAGAAAAATCAAGTTGTTTGAGATAATGGATACATTTGAGGTAGATATGGAGGAAGAACATGAGTGTGAAAATTAGGGTATCTTATGCAAATCCCCAAGAGCTTCAGGAAGTTTTAGAACAGCTTGCTCCTATGGTTCGGTCTTATAAGGTTTCTAAAAGGCAGGAGGGGCAGTATAAGAAAGCGTATATTATACTACAATCGAACTCTGGGAGAATTCCGGGAAAACAATAACTGAACCACGGGGGAACTACGGAAAAGTAATAATCGAACAGCGAGGGAACAACGAAAAACACTTTTCTTTTTCTTAATGCTATGGCATAATTGTTTTAGAATAATAAGTACCACAGTCAATGACTGTAAGCCTTATAGGGCACGGGAATAGCTGACAATCCAAATCTGGAAAGTCCTATTCTTCGTGCTTTTTTATTTGTTTTTTTGAAAATGGTTTCAGTGAACTACCGGTAATTTACATTTGGTATCAGTGTTATTGCAGGATATCAATATGTTTAGAGCTTTCGTACCTTTTATAGGGGGATATCTTCCCTACCGTATACAAAGCTGGACTTCACGCCGTCACTGTGAAGAAAAACACACGCTGTAAGAGAGGAGACAAGACTATGACAAATGAACAGTTAGTAATTCGTATCTGTGCCGGTATAGATGAAGCTGATAATACGCTGCAGCTCTGGCAGCAGAACAGAGGATATATCAATAAAATTGTAAATCATTATAAAGCCTATGCCGAGGAGGAAGACTTGCAGCAGGAGGCATATTTGGGGCTATGTGAAGCAATCCGGCACTATAACCCTGAGGAAGAAGTGCCATTTATTACTTATGCCGGTTACTGGATAAGGCAGCAGATAGGGCGATATATCAAGAGTAACGGCACTGTTCGTTTGCCGGAACACATACAGGCCAGAGTCAAAGAGTATAAACAGATGGTTTTGAAATGGAAGGTAACCATTGGTAGAAAGCCCACAGACAGGGAGATTTGCCATTATCTGGGAATTAGTATGGAAATGTTGGAGAACATCAGGAAAACGGCTAAAATGGCACGAATTGGAAGCCTAGATGTGCCTGTGGGAGAAGACGGAGAGTGCTCTATGTATGACCTGCTGCCCTCTGCCATAAATGAAGAAGAACAGGTACTTGAGAAAATCCAGCAAGAAGAGCTAAAGGAAGTTTTATGGTCTTTGGTGGACTCTTTGCCCGGTGAACAGCCTAAAATCATACGCCTGAGATACCAGAACGGCATGACATTAAAAGCCATAGCCGAAGATAAAGGGGTAACACTGAACGCAGTAAGTCAACAAGAAAGAAATGGATTAAGGGAACTTAGAAAGCCCTCCAAAAGTAAGCAGCTTCGCCCATTCCTCTATAATGAGGACAGAGTGTATAGTAGAGCATTGAAAGGTAATGGTGTAGAGCATTTCAATTTGACATGGACCAGCTCAACAGAGAGGGTGGCAATATTGGAAGAAGAAAAGGGCAGATACGAAAGCGAAATGGCAAGGTTGCGAGAAAGTATACAAAAAGCTCAATAACAAATCGTTACTGAGCTATACATAACCAAAACCGCCCCCTTTTTATCCCCTTTTTTAAGTTTTTTTGTACGGTAAATAGCTGAAAAGCCTGTAAATAAAGCATTTTTTTGAAAAAGTAAAAGTCCTGTTATCCGCAGTAAGAAATGGTAGAAGATGTTTAAATACGACATTTTCTACCATTTTTTTTCATTTTTTATTTATTCTGTAGTATCCGGATTATTAAATTGCTGAAAAAGTGTATTTACTCTGTCGGTGGCAGCGGTTAAATAGATTACACATAGTTATATTATCTATGTGAATTCCTAGAAAATGTATATGATTAACAAAAATTGAATATTCAGCAATACTTGCAAAAGAAAGTGATGTGGAGTAAAGTATAAAATACCATTTAGCCCTTGAGCGAGTTTTCTTTTTAAGCACATGGTATATTGTATAAACCGAAGACATACATTGTAAAAACAGCGTCTTCGGAGGCTTATCCTTGAAAGAATATATTGAAGAAAGGGCAATTGAAATAGCCAATTATATTATTGAAGAAAAGGCAACAGTAAGGCAGACTGCGAAAAAATTTGGAGTAAGTAAGAGTACGGTACATATAGATGTAACAAAAGAGGCGTTTTTGTGAAGGTTGTTTATGAGGTGAGGTAAAGAAGGAGAAGGCCGTAGAAATGCGGTCTTTTTCTTTTGGGTGATTTTATTGTGTTATGGGTGGAAATCGGTTAAAATAGAATATAGAAAGATTGTATTAGGAACGGTTGAGGGGATAAAGTCAATGAAACCATGGAAAGATTTGTTTCGTACACATATATTGGAACGTGGACTGAATTATTATGAGGAAGGTTATGTTACTTCATTGGAACAGACTTCGACAGGATATACAGCAGTAGTAGAAGGAACAGAGGATTATGATGTAGAAATAGAGATTCGGGATGATCGGGTTTATGATATGACATGTACATGTCCGTATGCAGAAGAAGGAAATTATTGCAAACATGTGGCGGCGGTTTTGTATGAGATAGAAGAAGGAGAACCAGATACAAAAATACCGGGAAATTATCTTCAAAAGGTTCAGGAACAAAATAAAGAATTGCAAGAGATTATTGCCGGAATTCCAATAGATGAATTACAGGAAATCGTATTTTCTCAGGCAACTTCGGATGAGTTTCTATATAATGGGATTATGACAAAGTATGCGCCGATAACACCGTGTCATATGATCAGATTGAAACAACAGGTAAATGATATCGGCTATCATTATTCTGACAGAGGCGGGTTTGTAGATTATTATCATGCAACAGATTATACAGATGCATTGAATACGCTTTTAGATGAAAATGTTCCGCTGTTATTGGAGAAAAATTATAGAATGGAAGCATTTGAATTAGTAAATTGTATCTTTTATGAGATTGGGAATCGAGATATAGATGATTCAGATGGAGGCACATCATTTGTAGCAGATAATTGTTACGAGTATTGGCAAACAATACTGCAAGAATGTAATGATAAAGAAAAAGAAAATATGTTTCAATGGTTTCAAGATCATCAGGAAAATTATGTAATTGATTATTTGGAAGATTATATTAGTGATTTTTTGCTGAATGAATTTCATGATGAAGAACTACTTCAGAAGAAACTTCATATGTTGGATGAAAAAATCGTTAAGTTTCAAAAAGAAAACTATAGTGGCGATTCGTATTCCGCATATTACGGTATGGTCAATAACATAATTACAAGGATATGTTTGATGGAAGAATTGAGTTATTCTAAGCAGGAAATAAAAGAATATCGGCAGAAATATAGGAATTTTTCTGAAATTCGGAAGATGGAAATACAGGAATATTTATCTGATAAAAAGTATGAAGAAGCCATTGCAGTATTGAAGGAAAGTAAAAAATTGGATGCGGACAAAGCCGGATTGGTAGCAGAATATAGTCAGCAATTAATTCAAATTTACGAAAAAAGAAATATGCAGAACGAATACGTGCAGGAACTGCAATATCAGGTGTTTGAATGTATGCAGCGTGATTTGGAATACATTGTCAAATTGAAAAAGCTGTGTAGTGAAACGGAATGGGAGGAGCAAAGAGAAAAATTTTTACAGGGGAAAACTTCTTATTGGATACGATATGAATTTTTAGTGGAAGAAGAATTATTTGAAAGATTGCTTCAGGAAATTCAAAAGAACCAGTCTGTTCATGTATTAGATCAATATGAAAAAGTATTGAAAAAGTATTTACCGAATGAAATCAGGGATATGTATGTGCAATATGTGAAAAAGGAATCAACTCGAACATCAGATAGAAAGTCATATAAGTATTTAATATCCTACCTAAAAAAGATTACAAAATATCCCGATGGCAAAAAGATAGCACGTGATATTGCAGAGTGTTGGAAGCAAGATTACAAAAGAAGACCGGCTATGATGGATGAGCTTCGAAAAGCCGGATTTTGATGTGTGATAAATAAAGTGAAGGAAAATTGTTAAGGAAGATGGGTAGTATGAGGAATTGCAGAAGTGAGTGTATTTTCAGTAGTTGTAAAATAATAGGAGGTTTTGTATGAGCGAAAAGAAAAAGAAAATAGGTTTTACTGTTGCATGTATAAATGAATTTGCACAACATTATAATCTCAGCATACAAGAAGCATTCCGTTACCTTTTTCAATTTAAAGGGATTGCGTTTATAAAAGAAAACTATGAAGTTGAACATACTTTAGATTTTGGAACAATAGTAGAAGACTTAGGAATATTGTGCCGAAAAAACGGAGGCGCGTTATGAGATTATATCACGGAAGTAATATTGTAATTGATAGTATAAATTTGGCAATGTGCAGACCATATAAGGATTTTGGAAAAGGGTTCTATTTGACAGACATAAAAGAACAGGCAGAAAATATGGCCGTAAGGGTGTCAAAGATTTATGGTGGTTCTCCCGTTGTCAATACTTTTGAAATACAAGATGATTTCAGAAAAATAGAGGATATCAAGGTTAAGGATTTCGGTTTGGAAACAACGGAAGAATGGGCAAAATTTGTCATGAATAATAGAAATCGAACATTTACAAATGTGAAAGGTATTTTGTGTAATAAGGATAACAAATATGACATTGTTATAGGACCTGTTGCGGATGATAATATGGCATTATTATTTCGTCAGTATGAAAATGAAATTATTGATTTTGAAACCTTGTTGAAAGGAATGATATATAAGAAGACATCGTCGCAGTATTCTTTTCATACAGAAAAAAGTATAAAACTTTTGCGAAAGGTAGGGAATTAATATGGGTAAGCAGGAACAATTAATAGAATATATCATTCAGGATATTGTTGATATGTTCTCTTCAGATCAGGATATAGAATATGATGAGGCTATGAATAAGTTTTATAATTCAAAAGTCTTTGAAAAACTTCAGGATAAAGAAACCGGTTTATATATGGAAAGTTCAAGATACGTATATGATCTTTTTAAAGATGAGATAAATTTCGGGCGTATTGTTCAAGCGGAAATATAAGGTTTATGACATATTTTTAATCAGAATACGGAAACGAGACTGGATGATAAGGCGACAAAGTATATCCGAATGGTACTTGTGTGTTGAGAATTGCAGGTGGCGGTATGAATATAGAAGCTTATGATGCGGAAGCTTTGAGGAGCATTGTTCGATTACTTGAATATGAAAATAGGATTTTAAAAGACAAATTGAAAAAAGAAAATATTCCATATGATGAGATCAATCCTTTTGAAGAGACGATAGAAAATGCAGAAGAGTATGATCTCGACCAAGGAGCGCGTATTGTACATCCTACGTTTATTACAGAGAAGATGGCGATACGCTTCTTTTCTATGTTTTGGGGAAGAGAGGATGTTTATGCCAGGCGCGGTAAGAATGGCGGCTATTTTCCACAATGTGATAATAGATGGGATGTTAAACTTTGTCCGAAACAGCGTGGAGAAAAGATATTCTGCGATGAGTGTGAAAATAAAAAATGGACAAAACTGGACGTGAAGAAAATCGTTGGACATCTGCTGGGATATAAAGAAGATGGTTCGGACGTAATCGGTATATATCCGTTGTTGTCGGATGGGACATGCAGATTTATCGTGTTTGATTTTGATAATCATGAAAAAGGTGCAGAAGCAACAGATTTTGCCAACGTGGATAGTGAATGGCAATCTGATTGCACTGCCATTGCAGGGACAGGCGCTTAAAAATGGAAACAGTGCATTTGTAGATGGAAATTGGAACGCTTATCCTGATCAATGGGATATTTTGTTTAATAGGACAGAAAAACTCAGTATAGAGGATATTGAAAAATATATGGCAAAGTGGCAGGCAGAATTAGCGGAAAGCAAAGGAAAGCTTGCTCTGATACGCTCCAACAGAACAGAAGCAGGTTCATCATCTGGATTTTGTGGCACAAGCTGTCCTCGAATGGCAAGGTCAAGGATTTTGGATTTTGCCTTCGAAGCAAGTTCCCTAATAGCTGCTTTCCCGATTTCAATATTATCAACCGTATACATCACTTCATTAAGGCGTTGACTCATACGTTTTTGCTCACTATATGGCGGTAACGGAATAAGAATAGAATTCATATTATCCTGCGTCATTTTAGGTTGAGCAGAGCCAGTTACATATTTTTCCAAACTAATTGCATTGATATAAAAACAAAGATATTCCAAAATAAATTTGTCAGTAGCATCGATGCAATGAGCATGATTGTTTACCCAATATTGTCCTTCGGCAAAAAAGGCAATCGGTTTGCTACGTGTCACAAGATTCGCTCCATCTTCACCTATAAGCAAAAGTCGTTCATCAAAAATGTATTTATCAATTTTATCAATCTTGCCTGAAACTCCATAATAATCATAGATTTTAGCAACATCCGTTCGTTGAGATGACGATATGGGTTTTCGCTCGCTATCACGATTAATTGTTATGGCAGAAAATCTTGTCCACGCCCACCCCTTCGGCAGCTCAAATGGTATCTCCTCCTCAATATATTTCACACTTCCATCGGCGAACTTCTCATAATGCAAACTATAGAATGTTTTAGAATACTTTTTACAGAGCAAGATCCACCCCGTATTACCATATCGCAATTTCTCGCATATTCTTATTCGGAGTATGCCCTTGATGGAGAGCATTCCCATACCTGCTAATTGGCTTCGCAACAAAAATTATATTTTGGATAAATGCCGCTATATGATTTCAGAGATAAAATCGTATGTCTGTTTTTTCCTTCAAATGACAAATTTACACGAAGAGCTACTGTGACATTTTGGTAAACTTAAGATATTTTTATGGGTATGGGGTGTCCCCGTCAAAAAGAAACTCATGAGATGACATGGAGAGAAAATCGATAATGTTAAACATAGGTGGATCTTGCTCTGCAAAAAAATAAAAGAAATATGGAATTCAACCCTGTAAAAGAGTTCATTTTCCTTTCGTTATATAGAGGGAGATTCAAAATACTTAAAAAATGAAGTGAAGTATAGGACTATTTCAGTAGGTATTTTCATAGTAATGGACAAAGAGAAAAGGGAGGTGGGAGCACCTCTATGAAGAAACAAAAATTGAATTATCGTTTTCACAATCCGAATACTGCGGAGGTGACTGCCGATTACATATTAAAAGTATTTATTGAGGTGAATGCGAAGAAAGTTGACCGAGTTATGCAGGAGGTAGCTGAAAGGAATATGGAAGAGGACAAGCATGAGGAAAAATAAAAGGTTTGGGAGTACAGGTTTACTTGTGGTCTTGATGGAAAAAGGGGAAACTGATGAATAAGAAGTTGCGATTTTGAAGGGAGACCTTGTTTATTATGAGAAAAGAATTTGATATTTCACAGTTCGATAAATATAGAGAAGATAACAGAAGAGAAGTAAAGAAAGCGAATGGAGGATTGCCGATCTCGTTATAGGACACATATTCTTCTTTTGCAAACTGTTATGGCGGTGTTATTATTCTAGGGATTAAAGAGGAAAAAGATGGGAGCTGGCAAACAACCGGATTGCAAAATGAATCGAAATTGTGTAAAGATTTTTGGGATACGATTAATAACCCGAAGAAAGTAAACCTCAATTTACTAACGGATGATGATATCGAGACCTATACAATAGGTGAAAGGAAAGATGTCATCATGGTGATATATGTTCCTATGGCAAAGAGGGAGCAAAAACCGATTTATATTAATAATGATATTTTTAACGGAACGTTCCGTAGAAATTATGAAGGAGATTATCATTGTACCAGATTGCAAGTAAAAGCAATGCTTCGTGATCAGACAGAGAGAACGATGGATATGGAGATTTTGGACAAGGTTCCTATGGAAGATTTGAATTATGATACAATTCATGGGTATCGAAACAGCCATAGAACTTTGAAGGAAGGGCATCCTTTTGAACGACTGAACGATCATGAGTATTTAAGAAGTATTGGAGCGGCGCTGTTTCCGAAGAAGATGGGAAATTGCATCCAACAGCAGCGGGTATGCTTATGTTTGGAAATGAGTATGATATTGTTCGGCATTTTCCCGAGTATTTTTTAGATTATAGAGAAGAAATGGATTCTGCAATTCGTTGGACTGACAGATTACAATCCAGTTCCGGTGAGTGGTCCCTTCTTAATGTGATTGCTGTTCGCTCCGTTCACAGCAACTTGGTCAAAATCCATTCCACTTGCTGTAAACTGTCAGGAATGCTATATTATAAGAAATATCTGTCGTACTGTACAGTTGTACCAAAAATAAAATGTATGGGAAAGACGGTGAAAAAATGATACCGCCTGTAAGAATACACGGACGGAAATGGGATGTGGAGGAATGGAGCATGTTTAAAGAAATTAGAGATGAACGGGCTTTCAACGGGATTTTAAATCAGATTATAGAGAACATTCAGAATGGCAGTCTCAAAGCGGGCGATGCCCTTCCGGCGGAGCGGACAATGGCGGAGATTATGGGAGTATCCAGACCGGCAGTCAGAGAAGCTTTGAGAGCACTGGAACTGCTGGGAATAGTCAAGCCGGTGCCGGGAGGCGGAAATTATATTACGGAGGACCTGGATACCTGGCTGATCGAACCTTTATCCATACTTTTTAAATTAAATAATGGATATCTGCGCCAGAATCAGCAGTTCCGTGCGGCACTGGAGCGAGAAGCGGCAATTCTTGCGGCACGAAAGTGCACACCGCTGGATGCAGCAGAATTATGGGTGATTCTTGCACGGCTGGACGCCGCAGAAGATGAAAAGATACGGGGTGAACTGGATCGCGAACTTCACAAGAAGATTGCAAAGATCGCAGATAACCCGATGGTTTACAGTGTCCTTGCGGCAGCAGATCAGCTTACTGAGAATATTGTTTCCGGGACGAGAGACTACATTATGAAAAAGAATAATTCTGTCAGAGAGGTTGATGACCAGCATCATCGGCTTGTTAAGGCAATCATCAACGGAGATGCAGAACAGGCGGAACGATGTATGTCCGAACATATGGATACGATTGAACGTTATATGGAAGAAATGCAAAAAAAATCCTGAGAAATTTTGGGCATTTTTACAGGATAAATTGATATGACCTCTATTGCATTTTGGTAATACCGGATGTATAATTAAAATGTAAATTGGTAATGCCAATAAATAAAACCGGCAACACCAGAAGGAGGGACGAAACAATGGGATATGTGAAATGGTCACATGAGACACTGAATCATTTTTGCGGAGACGTATTCAAGGCGTTTGGTTTTACAGAGGAAGAAAGCAATCAGATCAAGGATGTGCTTCTTACGGCTGACCTTTATGGAATAGAAAGTCATGGCATGCAGAGAATGGTGCGTTATCATAAGGGAATCGAAAAGGGAACGATCCATCCGCAGGCAAAGCCTGAAATTGTATTTGAAACACCGATATCTGCAGTGATTGATGGTCATAATGGAATGGGACAGCTTATTTCCGTTTATGCAATGAAAAAAGCAATCGAAAAAGCCAAAAAGACCGGAGTTGGAATTGTAACTGTCCGTGAGTCTAATCATTTCGGTATCGCTGGATATTATGCAAAGATGGCATGCGATGAGGGACTTCTGGGAATGGCCTGTACAAATTCAGAGGCTATTATGGTTCCTACGTTTGGCAAAAAAGCCATGCTTGGATCAAACCCAATCGCAGTAGCTATGCCGGCAGACCCGTACCCGTTTTTCTTTGACTGTTCTACCACGGTAGTTACAAGAGGAAAACTCGAAATGTACAATAAAATGGAGAAACCACTTCCGGATGGATGGGCCCTGGACAAAGATGGTCATGCAAGTACAGATGCACCGGATGTCCTTTCCAATATTGTTGCAAAGAAGGGCGGTGGAATCATGCCCCTTGGTGGAAATGAAGAGGTTACAGGAAGCCACAAGGGATATGGATATGGTATGCTGTGTGAACTATTCAGTTCCATTCTTTCTATGGGTGTTACTTCGGATCATTGCTGCACATTCCCGGATAAAACAGGAATCTGTCATGGATTTATGGCAATCGATCCGGCTGCATTTGGTGATCCTCAAGCAATCCGCAGACACTTTTCAGAATACCTGGAAGCTTTGAGAGAAAGTCCGAAGGCAGAAGGCAAAGATCGTATTTATACACATGGTGAAAAAGAAGTTTTGGCAGAAAAAGATAGAAGAGAGCATGGATTACCTGTAAACGATAATACGATGGTCGAACTTGCTAATCTGTGTGGATATCTCGGACTTGACTTTAATAAATATTTTGATGGATATGAGCTTCCAAAAGAAAGCAAATTCTTTACCGGTAATTATTAATAGATTAGAAGATTGCTGTGAACGGAGTGAACAGCAACAATAGAAGAGTTGAATGATACGGTTTCGCAAAATTTAAGATACCAGGGAGGACAATAGAAATGGATTATGCAAAAGAATCTTTAAGACTGCATGGAGAATGGAAAGGTAAGATTGAAGTTGTAACAAGAGTACCTGTAGAAAATAAGGATGATCTGTCACTTGCCTATACACCAGGTGTTGCACAGCCTTGTCTCGAAATCCAGAAGGATGTGGATAAATCTTATGATCTTACCAGAAGATGGAACATGTGTCTGGTAGTAACTGACGGTTCAGCTGTTCTTGGACTTGGAAATATCGGACCAGAGGCCGGAATGCCGGTAATGGAAGGAAAATGTGTACTTTTCAAGGCATTTGGCGATGTAGATGCATTCCCTCTTTGTATCAAGAGCAATGATGTAGATGAGATCGTTAATACAATTTATCTGATCTCCGGTTCTTTTGGCGGAGTAAATCTGGAAGATATTTCAGCACCGAGATGTTTTGAAATTGAGAAGAAATTAAAAGAAAAATGTGATATCCCGATTTTCCACGACGATCAGCATGGTACAGCGATTATCACTCTTGCCGGTCTGACCAACGCACTGAAGGTTGTAGGAAAGAAAAAAGAAGATGTTCGTATCGTTATGAACGGAGCAGGAGCTGCTGCAATTTCTATTGCACGTCTCCTTCTGACAGCAGGATTCAAAGATATCACTCTCTGCGATAGAAAGGGTGCAATCTACGAGGGACGCCCGGAAGGCATGAATCCGATCAAAGAAGAAATGGCTAAAGTTACTAACCTGGCTAAAAAATCCGGTTCTCTTGCAGAGATGCTGGTTGGCGCTGATGTATTTATCGGTGTTTCAGCACCGGGTGCTGTTACAACAGAGATGGTTAAGACCATGAACAAAGATGCAGTTGTTTTTGCATGTGCGAACCCGACTCCGGAGATTTTCCCGGATGATGCAAAGGCAGGCGGAGCAAAAGTTGTTTCCACAGGAAGAAGTGATTTCCCGAACCAGATCAACAACGTACTTGCTTTCCCGGGAATCTTCCGTGGTGCATTTGATGTGAGAGCAAAAGAAATCAATGACGAAATGAAATTGGCAGCGTCTGAAGCACTTGCAAATCTGATCACAGATGAGGAACTTTCTCCGGAGTATATTATTCCGAAGGCATTTGATAAGCGAGTAGGACCAGCGGTAGCCAAAGCGGTTGCTGAGGCAGCAAAGAGAACCGGTGTAGCTCGTATTTAAACGAGATACGCAGGGGTAACACCGGAAAGTCATGAGACTGCACTGAAGGTCATGAAAGCGTGCCAGATAGAGGTTGTCGAATGAACGGATTACAAAAAGATATAGAATAAAGTAAAGCAGAAGGGGCTGTCGGTTAATATCACATTTCGGCATCCTCAGTAGCAATTGAAAGGATCCCTGCAAGGACAAGGCTTGTTAGCCTTCCACCTTGCGTAGGATCCTTTTTTCTATGAAAGATGAAATTTATTTTTGGCCGCAAAAATCCCTTGTCTGGATTTTTACAGCCACACTTTTGATCAAGCTGTTTTTTTCGGTGTTTTTCCCTCAAACTTCTTTAATTTTTCATTGAGAAAACGGCAGTATTTATTTATATTCCTTCCGATTGCGGTCCGCTCAAGAGATTAAAAGATAAATAAAAGTAAAGTAGTTTGAGATGGGATTAATTTCAATAATTTTCTCTTTTTCTGTTTACGAATCTTTATTTTGATATATAATATAGATGTAACAGAAAATAAATTTGATACAGAGAGGTAACACTATGAAGATAGCAGCCTATTGCCGTGTTTCCACAGATAAAGCCGACCAGCTCAACAGTTTAGAAGCTCAAAAGGAATTTTTCTCCGAATATACGCAGCGTACCGGGGATGTTTTAGTGAAATTATATGCAGATGAAGGTATTTCGGGAACTAAAATAAAAAATCGAAAAGAATTTCTTCGTATGATGGCAGATGCAGAAAAGGGAATGTTTGATATGGTCGTTGTAAAGGATATTTCTCGTTTTGCCAGAAATACCGTAGATCTTTTACAGAATGTTCGTAAATTGAAAGCGTTGGGAATTGAAACCCAGTTCCTTACAGCGAATATGACGAGCATGGGAAACAGTGAGTTTGTTCTTACTATTTTTGGTGCGTTGGCTCAGGAAGAAAGCGCTAATACATCTAAGCGAGTGAAATTTGGAAAGAAACTGAATGCAGAAAAGGGACGAGTTCCGAATATTGTGTACGGTTATGATAAAACGATCGGGGATTATTTTAACCTTGAGATTAACAAAGAAGAATCTAAGGTTGTCAAACAAATTTACAAGTGGTACACAGAAGAAGGTTACGGTGCTGCCAAGATTTCTAATATGCTGAATGAAAAAGGGTATCGAACAAAGCGAAATTGCAAATGGAGCCAGAATGCCATCTGCCGGATTTTGACCAATGAGATTTATACGGGAAAAATTATCAATGGAAAGCAGGAAATCAGTGATTTTCTGACTGGTCAGAGAAGAGAGAAGGATGAGACGGAATGGCTTGTTGTGGAACGTCCAGAACTTCGTATTATAGAAGATGAAGTGTTTGAAAAAGCACAGGAAATTCTTCGTGGAAGGAACGATGCATTCAATCTGAATCATGAGCGACAAAGCAATAAATATTTATTTTCTACGTTGATTAAATGTAAAGAATGTGGATGGTCGTTTAGAAGAACAGTCCGTACTTACAAAAATACTTATGTGCGTTGGGTTTGTTCCGGAAGAAATGGAAAGGGAGCAGACAGTTGTCCAAATAAAACTGCCGTGGATGAAGAAGAATTAATCCAGGTTTTACAGGCATATTTCAATCGGATTCTACAGCAAAAAAATAAAGTGATTGATTATGTAGTGAAAGAATTTCAAAGAGTGTACAAAGCAAAAGATGAAAATGCAGAGTACGAGAAAGAATTGAATTTGCAGATTGCCAGATTACAGAGAATGCGGCAGAAATATATGGATATGTATACCGATGATTTGATTTCCAGAGAAGAATTGAATGATAAGTTAGGTGGTACTCGCCAAGAACTGGATCGTCTGGAAAATGAATTGAAAATGGTATCTAGCAATTTGACAAAAGGAGATCAGATGG
>PPYF01544496.1_pt1 | contig 71591 bp, 59 predicted proteins | sample 1559871 | NCBI WGS metagenome assembly PPYF01 (sample SAMN08240021, study PRJNA423297) | Human gut metagenome, whole genome shotgun sequencing project.
CCGCACTGAAGACTGCTATCAAGAAGTTCGAGGCTGCTGCCGTTGAAGGCAATCGCACCGAGGCCGAGGGCACTTACAAGGTGGCGGTCAAGGCGATCGACAAGGCTGCTGCAAAGGGCCTGCTGCACAAGAACAACGCGGCCCACAAGAAGAGCGCGCTGACGCTGAAGCTGAACAACATTGGCTAATGACCAAACGCAACGGACATCCGCAAGGGTGTCCGTTTTGGTTTGCACGGGAAAAGGGACGGCGCCGCCGTCCCTTTTTTCATATCCCCTTATACTTGCGGCGCGTGGCCATTCCGCCGCGGATGTGCCGCTGGGAACGGTTTTCGTCCAGTATGGCCTTTACCTGTGTGTACAGCGCCCGGTCGCACAGGGCCAGACGCTCGGACAGGTCCTTGTGTACGGTGGATTTGCTGACGCCGAACTTCTTGGCGGCGGCGCGGACGGTGGTCCGGTTCTCTATCATGTACAGGGCCAGCTCTTTGGCCCGCTGCTCCAGATCGTCTCGCATAACGCAACACTCCCATGCCGTTGTGCTCTATCTATATGGCGGAACGCGGGCGGATATGACAAAGGGGACGGACCGCACATCCTTAACGGACACTTAGCGGGCGGCGGGAGTATAATTTGGCATCATCCGGAGATGAAATGAGGCGAGTCTATGGATATCTGGAAGGAATTGCGGGACGAGGGCGTGGACAGCGGCCTGCTGGACGAGGTACGCCGCTTCCGGGAGGCCCATCCGCTGGCGCCGGAGGCGCAGGAGCGCGTGCCCGTGCCGAAGTATCTCTACTACGGCAGGGAGGTATGGGAGAGCGCGGCGGCGGCACTGCTGTGCGGCGAGCACCTGCTGCTGGCGGGGCCGAAGGCCACCGGCAAGAACGTGCTGGCGGAGGACCTGGCGGCGCTGTTCGGACGGCCGGTGTGGGACGTGTCCATGTATGTGAACGTGGACGCGGCGGCCCTGATCGGCGCGGACACGCTGAAGGACGGGCAGGTGGTGTTCCGGGAGGGACCGGTGTGCGCCTGCGCGCGGCTGGGCGGCTTCGGCGTGCTGGACGAGGTGAACATGGCAAAGAACGAGGCGCTGGCCGTGCTGCACGCCACGCTGGACCACCGGCGCGTCATCGACGTGCCGGGGTATGAGCGCATACAGCTGGACGACGCGGCGCGGTTCATCGGCACCATGAACTACGGCTACGCCGGGACGCGTGAGCTGAACGAGGCGCTGGTGAGCCGGTTCGTGGTGGTGGATATGCCGGTGATCTCCGACGAGAATTTGCAGAAGCTGCTGCGGCGCAGCTTCCCCACCCTGAAGCGGGAGTGGGCCGAGCAGCTGACGGCGCTGTTCCGGGACCTGCGGACCAAGTGCGACAGCGGTGAGATATCCACCAAGGCGCTGGACCTGCGGGGACTGCTGGCGGCCCTGCACCTGATCGAGAAGGGGATACCCTCCGGGCAGGCGCTGGACCTGGGCATCATCAACAAGGCCTTTGAGCCCTTTGAGCGCCAGCTGGTGGCGGACGCGGTGTGGGCGCGCCTGCCCAGGGACGCCACCCGGGACAAGCTGTTCGACTGATATGGACAGACAGGACAGAGAGACGCGCCGGGCGGAAAATCAGGTGTGGAACGGCTGGGGGGACTATGCCCGCAAGCCGGAGCTGCTGACCTTCGACCGGGCGGGGGATGCCGAGCTGTACGGCAATACGGTGCTGGGCCTGGCCTGCCGGTATTACGACTTTGACCGGTTCCGGCCGCTGCTGAACGAGTTTCACCGGTCGGCGCAGGAGGCACTGTACACGGACGTGTTCTTCCTGGTGCTGGAGGGGGCGGTGTTCGCCCGCGGCGCGGCGGAACGGCCGCTGCTGCCGGCGCTGCGGCGGGACTATGCCCGCCGGCTGCTGGCGCAGACGCCGGTGGCCGAGGGCATGAACGGGGACGCCGTGCGCCGGGCCTGGGCCTGCCGCGTGCTGGAACAGCCGGAGGACCCGGCCCTGTCGCCGCTGCTGGACGAGTTGGCCGCGCCGGGGGACAGCACGGAGGCGCAGCTGATCCAGCGGACGGAGCGCGTGCTGTACACCTGGTTCCGCCGCGCCCGCCGGGCCGCCGACGACCGCCAGCGGGCGGCGTGGGTAGGCCGAAAGCGGGACAAAAGCGGCGGCGTGCACTTTGTGCGGCCCAACGCCCTGCGGGCGCTGTCACATGACGCGCCCGGCGGCAGCGGCGGCTTGCAGAAGCAGACGCTGTTCAGCTTTTTGCAGGGCCGGACGCCGGAGCCGATCCTGCGGCGGTATGTGGAGGACTGCTTCGGCGCGTCCATGCTGACGCCGGGGCAGCGCAGTGAGGCGGAGCGCACCCTGTGCACCGGCGTGCACAAGAACTGCCGGCTGCACTTTACCCGCGGCGAACCGGTGGGCCGCGCGCCCGCGCCGGAGGCGGCCTGGGACGCGGCCCACTTCCGGCAGCAGCGGGAGAAGAACCGGGCGTATTATCAGGAGCATCTGGTGGAAAACAAGCTGGCCATCGCACAGCTGACGCAGAAGCTGCAGAACACGCTGCTGCTACGGGCGGAGGACGAGGGCGGTACGGGCCGCGCCGGGAGGCTGCGGCCGGAGCTGGCCTGGCGCGCCGGGGCGCTGGGGGACGAGCGGGTGTTCTCCCGCCGGTCGCCGCAGGAGCCGGGAGAGCTGTCCGTGGACCTGCTGCTGGACGGCTCGGCCTCGCAGAACCGGCAGCAGGAGAAGCTGGCCACACAGGCGTATCTTATCGCGGAGAGCCTGAGCCGGTGCCGCATCCCCGTGCGGGTGACGGCGTTCTGCTCCGTCAGCGGCTGCACGGTGCTGCGGGTGCTGCGGGACTATGACCATCCGGAGCAGAACGAGGGGGTATTCGACTATGTGGCCGCGGGGTGGAACCGGGACGGGCTGGCCCTGCGGGCCATGGGCTGGCTGCTGCGGCAGCGGCGCAGCGAGCAGTCGCTGCTGCTGGTGCTCTCGGACGCCAGCCCCAACGACGACCAGCGGATACCCAACGGCCTGGGCGGATGGGCCTACACCGGGAAGCGCGGTGTGGACGACACGGCGGCGGAGGCCGCGGCCCTGCGGCTGCGGGGCGTGCTGCCGGTGTGTCTGTTCACCGGAAGCGACCGGGAGGTGCCGGACGCCCGGCGCATCTACGGACAGGCTATGGAGCGCCTGCCGGCCATCGGGTGGCTGGCAGATGCGGTGACGCGGCTGATCCGGGGCCAGCTGCGGCGGGAATAGGACGGTATTCGACACATTGCGACAGGAAGCGACGAAATGTGTCCGCGTTCGACATGGGTCGACAGGAAGCGACGGGATACGTCTGTGTGCGACGGGGAACGACGGGAAACGACGCAAAAGGAGTTGTTCCCTATGACAAACACGAAAACCAAGACTTCCCCGGCAAAGGCGATCGCCGCTGTTGTGATCGCGGTCATTCTGGCGTTCACGCTGGTGTGCCTGCTGACGGGGAACATCAACCCCGTGTGCCGTGCCACCGCCATGCTGATGCCGGTGTGGCTGGCCGCCGAGCTGCACCTGCTGTGCACGCTGCTGTAACGGGGCACCGGCTGATTTTGCTGTTTTCTTCCCTTTTCTCTTTCTTATTTGCGAAAAACGCGGACGCAGGTGCGTCCGCGTTTTTCATCGTCCGGACGCGTAAAGACGGCGCAAAGAATACTACGAACTCCGAACTATTTTCCCGAAAAAATCCTGTATTTGTAACGCTTTCGTGAATTCTGCGCCGTCCCGCTTGCAAGTCGGCGGCGGGGATGGTACACTTACACATTATTACAGTTTTACCCTGGGTGCGTGGGCGCTGCAGGCGGAAAAAGGAGGGACGGATATGGCCGGCTTCAGCGTGAAAAAACCGCTGACGATCTTTGTGACGGTGCTGGGCATTATCGTGCTGGGCGTGGTGGCGTATCTGAAAATGACACCGGATCTGCTGCCCAACATGGACTTTCCCTATGTCATCATCGTCACTTCTGATCCCGGCGCCAGCCCGGAGTCCATTGAGCAGTCCATCACCAGGCCGGTGGAGCAGTCCATGGCTACGCTGGATAAGATCAAGACCGTCACCTCCACCAGCCAGGACAGCGTATCCATGGTCACGCTGGAGTTTGAGGACGGCGCCAATATGGACACCATCAGTGTGGACATCCAGCAGAAGATCTCCGTATTGCAGGGCAGTTGGGACGACACCGTCTCCGCCCCCTATGTGCTGAAGATCAATCCCTCCATGCTGCCGGTGATGGTGGCCGCCGTGTCCCGGGAGGACATGGACGTGTACGCGCTCAGCGATTTCGTCACCGGAGAGCTGTCCCCCAAGCTGGAGGGCGTGTCCGGCGTGGCCAGCATTTCGGTCAGCGGCGCCGTGACCCGGGAGGCCCATGTGATCCTGGACGAGGCAAAGCTGGACGCCCTGTCGGAGAAGCTGGCGGATGCGGTGCGTACCGAACTGAACAAGACGAAGCTGGATCTGCAGAAGGCCAAGGACCAGGTGGAAAAGGGGCAGGCACAGCTGGATGAGGCCAAGGAGGCCATTGCCGCCGGCGCGGCGGCCAAGGCGGGCGCGGCGGTGGATAAGCTGTACGAATATCTGAAGGAGGCCCGGGGCCAGATCCCGGAGCCGGATCCCGGTGAGCCGCCCATCACCGTGCCCGGGCAGGAGAAGCTGGAACAGCTGAAAAAGACGCTGGAACGGCTGAACGCGACGCTGGATAAACTGATGCAGGATCTGGAAAGCGGCGAGCTGAAGCGGGAGGTCACCAGTGAGGTCTATAACATGACGCTCTCCCTGATCGACGGCATTACCCAGCTGACGGAGGCGCAGATACAGCTGGATGAGGCCATGACCCAGATCGAAGCCGGCATGGACCAGATCAACGAGGCGTACAAGTCCATCGCCGACCAGACGGACGTGGGCGGGATGCTGTCCATCTCCGCCGTCAGCCAGCTGCTGACGGCACAGAATTTCGCCATGCCTGCCGGGTACATTGAGGACGACAGCGGCGTGAAATACATGGTATCCGTGGGCGAGAACGTGTCCTCCCGCCAGGAGCTGGAGGATATGGTGCTGCTGGACCTGGGCATGGACGGCATCGAGCCGGTGACACTGGGCGACATCGCCACCGTGGTGGTCACGGACAACGCCGGGGAGCTGTACACCAAGGTCAACGGCGACAACGGCATTCTCATCACCTTTACCAAGCAGTCCAACTACGCCACGGCGGAGGTGTCCAATAACATCAGCGCACGGTTCGAGGAGCTGGAGGGCCAGTACGAGGGATTGTCCTTCGCGCCGCTGATGGACCAGGGCGACTATATCTACCTGATCGTGGAAACCATCACCTCGTCGCTGCTGTGGGGCGCGCTGTTCTCCGTGGTCATTCTGTACCTGTTCCTGCGGGATTGGCGGCCAACGGTCATCACGCTGGTATCTATCCCCGTCAGCGTGATCTTTGCCATCGTACTTATGTACTTCACCGGCGTGACCATCAACATGATCTCCCTGAGCGGTCTGGCCGTGGCGGTGGGTATGCTGGTGGATAACTCCGTGGTGGTCATTGAGAATATCTACCGCCTGCGGGCCAAGGGCGCCACCATCATTCAGGCGGCGGTGTCCGGCGCGGGCCAGGTGCTGGGGGCGGTGACGGCCTCTACCCTGACCACCGTGTGCGTGTTCGCGCCCATCGTGTTCGTAGAGGGCCTGACCCGCCAGCTGTTCACCGATCTGGCGCTGACCATTACCTACTCGCTGCTGGCCAGCCTGCTGGTGGCGCTGACACTGGTGCCGGCGATGGCCAGCGGTATGCTGCGCCGGCCCATGGTGCAGAAGCCGGGCCTGCTGGACAAGGTCTATCCCGCCTATCGGAAGGCCATCGCTTTTTCGCTGGACCACAAGGCCGGCGTGCTGCTGCTGTCGCTGGTGCTGCTGGTGACCAGTGCCGGCGCGTGCCTGCGCCGCGGCTTTACCTTTATGCCGGAGATGGATATGAACAACCTGTCCCTGACCATCACCATGCCGGAGGACACCTCCCGCGAGGAGGCGGTACGGCTGGCCGACGAGGTGCTGGAGCGGGTGATGACTGTGGACGACGTGCAGGACGCCGGCTTTATGATGGGCGGCGGCACCATGGGCGGCCTGAACATGGGCGGCGCCATGGGCGGCACCTCCGGCGGCAGCTATGACGTGGAGGGCTACATCACCATGCCGGAGGGGACCTTCGGCTCTGTGGCGGGGAAGGAGATCGAGACGCTGTGTGCCGACCTGCCCTGTGAGGTGACGGCCAGCGGCGTGATGAGCGGTATGATGAGCTATATGACCGGCAGCGGCGTGTCGCTGCAGGTGTTCGGCAGCGATATGGCGGACCTGCAGAGCAGCGCCCGGACCATCGCCCGGCGGCTGGAGCAGGTGGAGGGCGTCGGTGAGGTCAGCGACGGGCTGGACGCCTCGGCCCCGGCATTGCAGGTGACCATCGACCGGAAGGCGGCGGCGGAGAAGGGTCTGACCGTGGCTCAGGTGTATATGCAGATCGCCGCGGCGCTGCAGAGCAGCGCCAGCGTCTCTGATGTGACGCTGGACAGCGAGGACATGGACCTGACCGTGGACGCGGCGGAGGGCAGCGTCCTCAAGCGGGAGAACCTGCTGGAGCTGGAGTTGTCGGCGGAGAGCAGCGCGGCCTCCGCCATGACCGGGAGCGCCTCAGGCATGACCGGCAGCAGCGCCGCGGGGCAGCTGACCGGCGGCAGTGAGGAGGACAAGACCTTCAAGCTGGGCGATGTGGCCACCGTGACGGAGACGGTGTCCATGAACACCATCTCCCGTGACCAGCAGCGCCGGTGCGTTACCGTGACCGCCGCCATCGCCGATGGCTACAACGTCACCCACGTGACCTCCGCGGCGCAGCAGGCCGTCAGCGGTCTGACGCTGCCGGAGGGCGTCACCGCGGAATTCAACGGAGAGAACGAGCAGATCATGGAGGCCATGAGCCAGCTGCTGCTGATGCTGCTGCTGGGCGTGGTGCTGGTGTACTTCATCATGGTGGCACAGTTCCAGTCGCTGAAATCCCCGTTCATCGTCATGTTTACCATCCCGCTGGCCTTTACCGGCGGCTTCCTGGCCCTGCTGATCGCGGGGATCGAGGTATCTGTCATCAGCCTGATCGGCTTTGTGATGCTGGTAGGCATCATCGTCAACAACGGTATCGTGCTGGTGGATTACATCAACCAGCAGCGGCTGTCCGGCATGGAGCGCCGGGAGGCGATCATCGACGCGGGCGTGACCCGCCTGCGGCCGATCCTGATGACCAGTCTGACCACGATTTTGGGCCTGATCGTCACCGCCACGGCGAAAAACGCCGGCACGGCGCTGATGCAGCCCATCGCCGTGGTCTGTATCGGCGGACTGCTGTACGCCACGCTGATGACGCTGTTCGTGGTGCCCTGTATGTACGACATGATGAACAAGAAGGACATGCAGAAGGTGGACGAGAGCGAATTGCAGATCGTGGATATGTGAGCAAAAAAAAAGAAAGCCCCGCGGGGCTTTCTTTTTTTACGCTTAATAGGCCAGCTTCTCGGCCAGGTATGCCTTCAGCTCGCTGATGGGGATACGCACCTGCTCCATGGTGTCGCGTTCGCGGACGGTGACGCAGTTGTCGCCGGCGTGCTCGGCATCGCCCACGGTGTCGAAGTCCACGGTGATGCAGAAGGGCGTGCCCACCTCGTCCTCGCGGCGGTAGCGCTTGCCGATGGAGCCGGTCTCGTCGAAGTCCAGCATCCACTCCTTGGACAGGTCCTCGTAGATCTTGCGGGCGGGCTCGGAGAGCTTCTTGCTCAGGGGCAGGATGGCGGCCTTGTAGGGCGCCAGGGCCGGGTGCAGGTGCAGCACCACGCGGACGTCGTTCTTCTCCGCGTCCACGACCTCCTCGTCGTAGGCGTCCACCAGCACGGCCAGGACGCTGCGCTCCACGCCCAGAGAGGGCTCGACCACGTAGGGGATGTAGCGCTCGTTGGTCTCGGGGTCGAAGTAGGTCAGGTCCTTGCCGGACACGGTCTGGTGCTGGGTCAGGTCGTAGTCGGTACGGTCCGCCACGCCCCACAGCTCGCCCCAGCCGAAGGGGAACAGGAACTCGAAGTCCGTGGTGGCCTTGGAGTAGAAGCACAGCTCCTCGGGGTCGTGGTCACGCAGGCGGAGGTTCTCATCCTTCAATCCGATGCCCAGCAGCCAGTTGTGGCAGAAGGTGCGCCAGTAGTTGAACCACTCCAGGTCGGTGCCGGGCTTGCAGAAGAACTCCAGCTCCATCTGCTCGAACTCACGGACGCGGAAGATGAAGTTGCCCGGGGTGATCTCGTTGCGGAAGGACTTGCCGATCTGGCAGACGCCGAAGGGCAGCTTGCGGCGGGTGGTGCGCTGGGTGTTCACAAAGTTGGTGAAGATGCCCTGGGCCGTCTCAGGACGGAGATAGACGGTGTTCTTGGCGTCCTCGGTGACGCCCTGGAACGTCTTGAACATCAGGTTGAACTGGCGGATATCGGTGAAGTTGTGCTTGCCGCAGCTGGGGCAGGGGATGTTGTGCTCCTCCACAAAGTCCTTCATCTCCTGCTGGGAGAAGGCGTCGATGGGCTTGCTGAGCTCAAAGCCGTTCTCGTGGCACCAGTCCTCGATGAGCTTATCGGCGCGGAAGCGCTCCTTGCACTCCTTGCAGTCCATCAGGGGGTCGGAGAAGCCGGCCAGATGGCCGCTGGCTACCCAGGTCTGGGGGTTCATGAGGATGGCGGCGTCCTGCCCCACGTTGTAGGGGTTCTCCTGGACAAATTTCTTCCACCAGGCCTTCTTGATGTTGTTCTTCAGCTCCACGCCCAGGGGGCCGTAGTCCCAGGTGTTGGCCAGGCCGCCGTAGATCTCGCTGCCGGCGAAGATGATGCCGCGGTTTTTGCAGAGGGCGACGATCTTGTCCATCGTTTTTTCGGTGTTTTTCATGGTGAGGTTCCTCCTATATGAAGTGTTTTGGCAACAAAAAAACGCCCTGAGCCGGTAAGGCTCAGGGCGAACTAAACATAGTCCGTGGTTCCACCTGAATTTGGATACTTCCACACTCTTCTGCCGGTAACGGGGCTTCCGGCGGGCATTTCCTCCCGCGGCTCAGGGCCGCCACGCCCGTCATCGCCTGTATCAGGAAAAGAATAGCACGTTTCGGGGTGGTTGTCAAGCACGCAAAGCAAAAACCGCCGCAGCTGCGGCGGTTTTCGGCTGTTTTCGGTTACTTTCCGGCGGCCATGACCTTTCCGGCGGCGTCCACCACCAGACGGTCGGTCTTTGCGCCGGCGGCGCTCTTGCTGAAGCTCACCGTCCACGCGCCGGAGGTGACGTCATAGGTGGCGTACACCTGATCGTACGCGCCGGTGTACTGGGCCTTGGCCGCGTCGATGGCGGCCTGCTGGCTGACACTCTTGCGGCCGATCTGGGCGGTGCCCAGAATGGACAGCAGCGCATCGCGGTTGGCGTTCCACACCTCGGTGGTCATGGTCTCGGAGGGGGAAGCCACATAGCTGCCCGGTACGTCCTCAAAAAAGATGTCCGCCATGCCCATGGTGCCCTTTTCCGTGTTCTCCTCCGTGTGCTGCCAGACCTTCATGCCGTTGGCAAGGGTGATCTCCTCACTGGTGACGCCGGTGCCGCAGATGCCGTAGCCTCCCGTCCAGCACAGCAGCGTGTAGCTGACAGTGGGGTCATCGGTCTTGTAGAAGCGGATGCCCTCGGTCTTGTCGGTGCCGTTGTCGGACACCTGCTCCCAGCTCCAGCCCTCAGGCAGGTCCAGCGCCATGTCCACATAGCCGTGGGTGAACTCGGCGGTGGTGACGGTGGGCTGGGGATCCGGCGCGGGATCGGGGTCGGGCTTGTCGTCGTTGTTCTTTTTGCCGCAGGCCATCAGCGACAGGGCGCAGGCCAGGGCCAGGATAAATGCTAAAAACTTCTTCATGGGGGTCGTGCCTCCTTTTCTGTCTCTATTTGTTTGTGTATATACGCCGCCCGGGGGCGGGGAGGGCGATGGGACCGCCCTCTATCCACTAAGACGGAGCGCGGCGGGGTTTAGTTCCGCTTTTCTTATTCGCGGCCTTCGGGCAGCTGGGCGATGACGGTCTTGTACAGATGGCGGAAGAAGAACAGCGTCAGCGTCAGGGAGAATACCTCCGCGATGGGGTAGCTCCACCACACCAGGTCGCTGTTGCCCACGGAGGCGCCGTACCGGGCCAGCACGTAGGCGATGGGGATCAGGAACACCAGCTGGCGGACGATGGAGGTGATCATGGAGTACAGGGATCTGCCCAGCGCCTGGAAGGAGGCGCCCAGAGCGATGCACGCGCCGGCCATGCAGAAGCTGATGGAGATGATCCGCAGGGCGGGTATGCCCACGGAGAGCATGGTGTCGGTGGCGTCAAATATCTTCAGCAGAGGGCCGGGGATGACCCAGAAGAGGACGGTGCCGAAGACCATGATGATGGAGGCGTACAGCGCGCCGCGCTTGATGGTCTCCACCATGCGCTTGCGGTTCCGGGCGCCGTAGTTATAGGCCACGATGGGCACCACGCCGTTGTTCATACCGAAGACGGGCATGAAGATAAAGGAGTTCAGCTTGAAGTACGCGCCGAAGGCGGTGGCCGCCGTTTCATGGGCGGCATGGTAGGTGATGAGGATCTTGTTCATCAGGAACGTCATCACCGAACCGATGGCGATCATAATGACGCTGGGCAGGCCGATGGCATAGATCTCGCCGATGAGCCGGAAGTCCGGGCGGAAGCCCTTGATGGACAGGGTGATGTCGGTATTCTTCTTGTGGTTGAAGTATATGGCCAGGGCGCAGCCGCAGAACTGGCCGATGATGGTGGCCACGGCAGCGCCGGTAACGCCCATGTTCAGGGTAAAGATGAAAATGGGGTCCAGAATGATGTTGATGATGGCGCCCAGACCCTGGGTGTACATGCTGAGGATAGACCGTCCCGTGCCCTGGAGCAGCCGTTCGTACATGATCTGGCAGAACATACCCAGCGAGCCGATGGTCACCACCCGCAGGTAGTCGTTGCCCATGCGGATGATGTTCTCGATCTGCGTCTGGGAACGGAAGAACAGGTCGGAGCAGGTGGCACCCAAAAGGGCGGAGATGACGAAGCCCACCAGCGCCAGCAGTATGCCGTGGTTGGCGACCTTGTCGGCGCGTTCACGCTGTCCGGCACCCAGTGCCCGGCCCATCAGGGCGTTGACGCCTACGGCGGTGCCGGTGGCCAGACCGATCATCAGGTTCTGGGCGGGGAAGGCCAGCGAAACGGCGGTGAGCGCCTGCTCGCTGACACGGCTGACGAACACGCTGTCCACAATGTTGTACAGGGCCTGCACCAGCATGGACGCGATGATGGGCAGGGACATATTCCAGATCAGCTTGGAAATGGGCATGACGCCCAGCTTGTTTTCTTCGGGCAAGGTATCACTCTTTTCTGTGCGAAATATTCAGTGTCTCTTATTGTATCATGTATATCCATAAAAGGAAATCCCCGAAATGCGCTTTTTCTGCACATTTCGGGGGCGGTTTTTGTTGAAATAACGCAAAACTATTTCGCGCAGCGAAGCAGTTTACCGGCGGGAGAAAAAGGCCCGGATCTCCTCCGCCGTGCAGGCGGCGCTGCCCTGGGCAAAGCCGTCGCGGCCGCCGCCGCGGCCATGGAGCGCGTCGTTCATGTCCTTCACCAGCGGCCGGATATCCTGTCCGGCGTGGATGACAGCGTACTTATACGCCCCATCCGATCCGGCGAACACGGCGCAGCGGCCGCCGCACGTCTGGGCCACGGCGTCGCACAGGCGGCGGACACCGTCGCCCTCCAGCGGCGCGGTGATGAGCACGGTGTCGCCCTTGCCGGCGTATTCCGCCGCTGTGTGGGCGAAGACCTGCGCTTCCAATCCGGCGGCGCGTTCCCTGGCGGCCAGCAGCTCGGACTGCATTCGCTCCACGGCGGCAAAGGACGCCTCCGGCTTTACCGACAGCGATTGCCCGATCTGCCGCGATTGTTCCCAGCAGGCGGAGAGATGGTCCAGCGCCCGCTGGCCGCACAGCAGCTCCAGCCGCACGCCGTCCCGGAATTTCTGCCAGCCCACGAACTTCACCAGGCCCACCTGGCCGCTGGCGGCCACATGGGTGCCGCAGCAGGCGCACAGGTCCGCGCCGGGGAACTCCGTAAGGCGCACAGGCCCCTCCAGGGCTTTTTTGCTGCGGTAGGGCAGGGCGGCCAGCTCCTCCGGGGAGGGATACCAGATGTGGATGGGGTGGTTTTCCCAGATGTACCGGTTGGCGCGGCGTTCGATGTCCTGCACCTGCTCCCAGCTGATGTCGGCGTTGTAGTCGATGGTCACGGTATCCGCGCCCAGGTGGAAGCCCACGTTGTCGCAGTGGAAGGCGCTGCACAGCATACCGGAGACGATGTGCTCGCCGGAGTGCTGCTGCATGTGGTCGAAGCGGCGCGCCCAGTCGATATGGCCGCTGACCTCCGCGCCCTCGGGCAGCGCCCGGTCGCACAGGTGGGTGACGACGCCGTCCTTCTCATGGACGTCCAGCACCCGGGCATCCCCCAGCGTGCCGTGGTCGGCGGGCTGTCCGCCGCCCTCAGGATAGAAGGCCGTGCGGTCCAGCACCACCGCAAAGCCGCCCTTCACAGCCCCGCAGGACTCCACCACGGCGGTGAAGTCCTGCAGAAAGGCGTTTTCGTAGTAGAGCTTGACGGTCTCCATCAGTCGTCCTTCTCCACCTCGCCCACGATGGCGATGTGCAGCTCATCCAGCTGCTTCTGCTCCACAGTGGACGGCGCGCCCATCATGATGTCCTGGGCGTTCTTGTTCATGGGGAAGGGGATGATCTCGCGGATGGAGCTTTCGCCCGCCAGCAGCATGACCATGCGGTCCACGCCCGGGGCGATGCCCGCGTGGGGAGGCGCACCGTAGCAGAAGGCGTTGTACATGGCGGGGAACTTCTTTTTCACGTCCTCCTCGCCCAGGCGCACCAGCTCGAAGGCCTTGATCATGATCTCGGGGTCGTGGTTACGGACGGCGCCGGAGCTGAGCTCCACGCCGTTGCACACCAGGTCGTACTGGTTGGCGTAGATGTCCAGGGGGTCGATCTCGCCGCGCTCGGCCTTCAGCAGGATATCCATGCCGCCGTTGGGCATGGAGAACGGGTTGTGGCAGAACTCCAGCTCGCCGGACTCGTCGCCGATCTCGTACATGGGGAAGTCCACGATCCGTTTTCGTCCACCTTGAACCAGTAGGCCTTGCTGCCGGACTGGACCTCGCAGTCGGTGAGCAGCTTCTCCACCTGCTTGCGGGTCAGGGCGCAGTCGCTGATGGGCACCATCTTTACGGTCTGGCCCTTGAAGGCCTCGAACTCGCTGGCGACGAACAACTCGCTGACGTTTTTGCAGGTCAGGTCGATACGCAGATCGGGCTTATCGGAGCCGTAGGTCTCCATGGCGGTGTTGTAGGGGATGCGGCGGAAGGGGGCGGAGGAGGCTACGTTGTAGGTGCCGAACTTGGCGAAGATGGGGGGCAGCACGTCCTCCAGCACGGCGAAGATATCGTCCTGGGTGGCGAAGGCCATCTCCATATCCAGCTGATAGAACTCGCCGGGGCTGCGGTCGCCGCGGGCATCCTCGTCGCGGAAGCAGGGGGCGATCTGGAAATAGCGGTCGAAGCCGGAGGTCATCAGCAGCTGCTTGAACTGCTGGGGCGCCTGGGGCAGGGCGTAGAATTTGCCGGGGTGCTTCCGGGCGGGCACCAGATAGTCGCGGGCGCCCTCGGGGGAGCTGGCGGTCAGGATGGGGGTGGTGATCTCCAGGAAGCCGTGCTCCATCATGGCGGCGCGCAGGGCGGCCACCACCTGGCAGCGCAGGATGATGTTCTGCTTGACCGCCGGGTTACGCAGGTCCAGATAGCGGTACTTCAGACGCTGGGTCTCGTCGGCCTCGCGGCTGCGGTTGATCTCGAAGGGCAGGGCGTTATAGCGGCAGCGGCCCAGCACCTCGATCTTGGTGGGGACCACCTCGATCTCGCCGGTGGGCAGCTTGGGGTTCTTGCTGGCGCGCTCGCGGACGGTGCCCTCCACGCTGATGGTGGACTCCTTGTTCAGGCCCTTGATGACCTTCAGGTCGGCCTCGTCCTCCACCACCACCTGGGTGGTGCCGTAGAAGTCACGCAGCACCACGAAGGCCAGGCTGCCGCCTACCTCGCGGACATTCTCCATCCAGCCCACGATCTTCACGGACTTGCCCACATCGGCCAGCCGCAGCGCATTGCAGGTATGTGTACGCATCTGCATCATTGTTGTTTTCCTCCCATTTATGATTTTGTTTTGTATAATAATATTGAAATATTACTTATAGTTGTTGCTTCGCGGCCTGCTTCTTTCACAGGGGAGCCCCTTTGGCCTTATTTCTCCACGATGACCCTGCCCTTGTTCCTCTCGGCCAGACCGTCGCGCACCCGCGCCAGGGTGGCGGCAAAGTCCAGGGTGGTCTGCTCGCCGCTGGTCATATCCTTGCAGGCGATGACGTTGTTTTTCACCTCGTCCTCGCCCAGGAACACCACATAGGGCACGCCGGTCTTGTCGGCGTAGTTCATCTTGGCCTTGAACTTTTTTTGCTCGGTGTACAGCTGGGTCCGCACGCCGGCGTCCCGCAGCTTTGTGGCCAGTGTGACGGCGGCGGACAGGTCCTCGGTCATGGGCAGGATCAGCACATCCGCCGGAGCGGTGGGCAGATCGCCGTTGAGCATTCCCTGCTCGCCCAGCACGTAGAACAGCCGGGTCAGGCCGATGGAGATGCCCACGCCGGGCAGCTGCTTGTCGGTGTAGTATTCCGCCAGGTTGTCATACCGGCCGCCGGAGCAGACGGAGCCGATCTCCGGGTGGTCCAGCAGCGCCGTCTCGTACACGGTACCGGTGTAGTAATCCAGGCCCCGGGCAATGGTCAGGTCCACGGCAAAGTTCTCCTCCGGCACGCCGAAGGCGGACAGGTATTTCACCACGGTTTTCAGCTGGTCCAGGCCCTCGTCAAACGTCTCGTTCCGGCCGGCGTAGCCCTCCAGGGCGGAGAGTACCTGATCGTTGCTGCCGGTGATGGCGATGAATTTCAGGATCTCGTCGGCGCTTTCGGCGGACACGCCCACCTCGTCGGTCAGCAGGGTACGGACCTTCTCCGCGCCGATCTTGTCCAGCTTGTCCACGGTACGCATGATGTCGCCGGCCTTGTCAGTCAGGCCCAGCACGGCATAAAAGCCGTTGAGGATCTTGCGGTTGTTCACCCGGATGCAGAAGCGCCTGAGCCCCAGCTCACTGAACGCACGGTAGATGATGGCGGGCATCTCGGCCTCGTTGGTGATGTCCAGCTTGCCGTCGCCGATCACGTCGATATCCGCCTGATAGAACTCGCGGAAGCGGCCGCGCTGGGCGCGCTCGCCCCGGTAGACCTTGCCGATCTGGTAGCGGCGGAAGGGGAAGGACAGGTCGTTGTAGTGCAGGGCCACATACTTGGCCAGCGGCACCGTCAGGTCAAACCGCAGGGCCAGGTCGGCGTCGCCCTTGTTGAAGCGGTAGATCTGCTTCTCCGTTTCGCCGCCGCCCTTGGCCAGCAGCACCTCCGCCGCCTCGATCACCGGGGTGTCCAGCGGGGTGAAGCCGTACAGGGAATAGGTGCGGCGCAGGATGTCCATCATGCGCTCCATCTGCTGCTGCGGCTTGGGCAGCAGCTCCATAAAGCCGGACAGGGTCCGGGGGGTCATCTCAGCCATTTTCCGTCTCTCCTTTATCTTCGGTGGTTTCGTTTTGCTCGTTTGTCTCCGGCAGCTCCTCCGCGCCGGACGTTAGCGTGTGGGCAGCGGCCTCGCGGGCGGCCTCGGCCTCCGCCTCGTGCTTCAGCTCCCAGGCGACCTCGCGGTAGATATCATCCAGGGCCCGGCCCTTCTTCACGCCGACGCGCTGGCCGATGACGCCGCCGACTATGGCCAGCGCCAGACCTACGTACCACAGCCCCGGCACAATGACGGGCAGCAGCAGGCCCGCCAGTGCGCCGAACCAGACGCCCAGCTCCTCATAGTGGCCCCGGACGGCGTGGTAGGCGCCCTTTTTCTCCCGAAGGCGCGCCATGCGCTTCAGCTGCGCCAGGCACATACCGACCCGCAGCAGCGCCAGCGCCGTCAGCGGGATGAAGATGTCCCGCACGTGGTTGTTGATGAAGTCCAAAACAGCCTGCATAGCGTTCTCCTTTGTGTTTGTGTCGGCGGCGCGGACGAAAAAACGCTCCCGTCCCTGCATTGGGACGAGAGCGTAAAACACTTCGTGGTGCCACCCAAATTCGGCCTTGCGGCCCTTTTTGCTCCTGTTACGGGGAGCGCGCCGTGGATGTTTCCATCCCCGCTAACTCGCTGTCTTCACCTGTGCCTTGCCGCGGTGCACTTTCAGCCGATGGCGCACCTCTCTTGCAGCGGCGGTGTACAGGCTACTCCTGCGAGGTCTGCACGGTTATCCCTTATTGTATGCGATTTGCCGATGGTTGTCAAGCCGTAAAGGGCTTGTTCTTGGGGTTGACGATGTCACGCCAGTCCAGGTCGCCCCGGTCCAGACCCAGCACCAGCATCTCGGCGGTGGCCAGGTTGCTGGCAAAGGGCACGTTGTTCTGGTCGCACAGGCGGGAAATATACGTGATGTCTGCGTCCGGCGTTTTCTGGTTGGGGTCACCGAAGCACAGCACCATATCGATCTCATTATAGGCGATGCGGGCGGCGATCTGCTGTCCGCCGCCGTGGGCGAAGGACAGGAAGCGGTGTATGGTCAGCCCGGTAGCGTCGGCGATCTGCTGGCCGGTGCGGGCGGTGGCGCAGAGGGTGTGCTTGGCCAGGATGCCGCAGTAGGCGGTGCAGAACTGGACCATCAGCTCTTTGCGGTTGTCGTGTGCCATCAATGCAATATTCATGGAGGGCTCCTTTCCTTATATCTTCATCAGCGGGGTTTTCTGCCCCATGATGCGTTTCGCAATGTTTTCATAGGCCCGGGCGGCGTAGTAGTTCTGCTCCCGCAGCACCAGTCCGCGGTTCAGACAGTAGGGGACGTCCGGGTCCTCCGGTATCACGCCCAGCAGCGGCAGGCCCGCCGCGTCGATGGCGTCGTCGATGGTGGTGTGCAGCTGACGCAGCACCTTTTTGGACACGCGCCCCACCACCAGATGCACCGTCCCGCTGGGAAAGGCGGACAGCTCTGCGGCGGTGCGCTGGGCGTCCCGCATGGCGGACACGTCCGTGGTGGTGATGACGATCACCTGGTCGGCCATGCACGCTGCCATCTGGAAGCCCTGGCCCAGTCCGGCGGGCGCGTCGATCAGGCACCAGTCGTAGCTTTCCCGTATCTCACGCGCCAGCGCCTGCAGCTTCGGCACCGACAGGGACAGCGGGCGGTCGGCCATGGGCGCGGTCAGCAGGGAGAGGGAGGGGTATCGCTCATGGGGCACCGCCGCCTCATGCAGGGTGCAGCGGCCCTCCAGCACGTCGGAGAAGTCCATCAGCGCCCGGTCGCTGAGCCCCAGCGCCAGATCCAGGTTCCGCAGGGTGATGTCACAGTCCAGGCACAGCACCCGCTGCCCCATGTGGGCCAGTGACAGCGCCACGTTGGCGGTGAAGGTGGTCTTGCCGGTGCCGCCCTTGCCGGACGCCACGGCGATGATCTTGCCCATGGACTTCCTCCTTTCGTGGGCCGCTTATACCAGCGGCGCTTTTTTGATCCGGGCAAAGGCCCGGGGAAATTGCTTCGGTGTGTGCTGTGTTTTTTCGATGGATACGATGCGGTGCACCACGTCCGTCTCCGGCACGGTGTAGTCCGTGACGCCGGAGAGCTGTCCGCCCAGTTGGGCGATGGCGCTGTGGGCCTGCCGTATCTCCTCGTCGGTGGAGACGGACTTCATGGCGGCGAACTGTCCGCCTACCTTTACCAGCGGCAGCGTCAGCTCGCACAGTACGTTCAGCTGAGCCACGGCACGGGAGGCCGCCAGATCGAACTGCTCCCGGTGCTGTGCGGCGAATTCCTCCGCCCGGGCGTGGACGCAGGTCACATTCTTCAGCGCCAGGTCCGTCTGGACCTCCTTCAGGAAGTCCACCCGCTTTCCCAGACTGTCCAGCAGCGTGAAGCGGGCGTCCGGCGTCAAGATCGCCAGCACCATGCCGGGAAAGCCTGCGCCGGTGCCTACGTCGATGACGCGCTTGCCGGACAGGTTCAGCTGCGCCGCCAGCGCCGCGCAGTCCAGCAGGTGCAGGGTGGCAACGTCATGGGGAACGGTGATGGCCGTGAGGTTCATCACCTTGTTTTTTTCCAGCAGCAGTTCGGCGTAGCGCGCCAGCTTGTCCGCGGCGGCGGGGTCCAGGTCCAGGGCCGTCAGGCCGGCGGTCAGGAGGTCCCTCATTTCTGCTGTGCCTTCAGCAGGTCGCGGATCTCGGTCAGCAGCTCCTCGCTGGTGGGAGCCGGTTCTTCCTCCTCCTGCGGCTCCTCGTCCTTTTTGCCCAGCTTGTGCAGCTGGTTGATGGTCTTGACCATCAGGAAGATGACGAAGGCCACCAGAACAAAGTCAATGACCGTGCTCAGAAACGTGCCGATGCCCAGGGTAACGGCCTCGGTGACCACCTGGCCTGCCTCGTCCAGCACCTCCGGCTTCAGCACGATATTCAGCTGTCCCAGATCCACGCCGCCGATGAGCAGGCCGATCAGGGGCATGAACACATCGTTCACCAGAGAGGTGGTGATCTTACCGAACGCGGTACCGATGATCACGCCGACGGCCATGTCCATTACGTTGCCGCGCATGGCGAATTCCTTGAATTCCGCAAAAAACTTCTTCATGTGTAAAAGCTCCTATACTAAAAGTATAATTACGGATAATTATTACGATACGCTATCAGTGCAGCGGTACCAGGCGCTCCTTGCCGCCCATGTAGGGCTGCAGCGCCTTGGGTACCAGCACGGAGCCGTCCGCCTGCAGGTTGTTCTCCAGCAGGGCGATGAGCATACGGGGCGGGGCCACCACGGTGTTGTTCAGGGTGTGGGGCAGGTACAGCTTGCCGTCCTCGCCGCGGACGCGGATCTTCAGGCGGCGGGCCTGGGCGTCGCCCAGGTTGGAGCAGGAGCACACCTCGAAGTACTTCTGCTGGCGGGGGGACCAGGCCTCGATGTCGCAGGACTTGCACTTCAGGTCCGCCAGGTCGCCGGAGCAGCACTCCAGCTGCCGCACAGGGATATCCAGGCTGCGGAACAGCTCCACGGACCAGCGCCACATCTTCTCGTACCAGGCCTTGGAGTCCTCGGGCTTGCAGACCACGATCATCTCCTGCTTTTCAAACTGGTGGATGCGGTACACGCCACGCTCCTCGATGCCGTGGGCGCCCTTTTCCTTGCGGAAGCAGGGGGAGTAGGAGGTCAGCGTCTGGGGCAGCTTGTCCTCCGGCAGGATCTGATCGATGAACTTGCCGATCATGGAGTGCTCGCTGGTGCCGATCAGGTACAGGTCCTCACCCTCGATCTTGTACATCATGGCGTCCATGTCCGTCTGGCTCATCACGCCCTCCACCACATTGCCGTGGATCATAAACGGCGGGATGCAGTAGGTGAAGCCCTTGTCGATCATAAAGTCACGGCCATAGGCGGTGACGGCGGAGTGCAGCCGGGCGATGTCGCCCATCAGGTAATAGAAGCCGTTGCCGGATACACGGGCGGCAGCGTCCATATCCACGCCGTCGAAGCGTTCCATGATCTCTGTGTGGTAGGGGATGGGGAAGTCCGGGGTCTTGGGCTCGCCGAAGCGCTCCACCTCTACGTTGCAGCTGTCGTCCGGACCGATGGGCACGGACTCGTCGATCATCTGGGGGATGACCAGCAGCAGCTTGTTCATGGCGGCCTCGGCGTTGGCCTTCTTCTCCTCCAGACGGGTCATGCGCTCGGCGTTGGCCTTTACGGCGGCGTTGTTGGCATCGATCTCCGCCTGAAGGGCGGCCTTCTCCGCCTCGTCGGCGCATTTTTTCAGCCTGCCGAACAGGGGGCCGTTGGCCTTGGATAGTTTGTTGCGCTCGGCCTTCAGGGCCTCGCCCTCGTTGATGGCCTCGCGGCGCTCGCTGTCCAGGGCGATGACCTCGTCCACCAGGGGCAGCTTGGCGTTCTGGAACTTCTTGCGGATATTCTCCTTTACCAGGTCCGGGTTCTCCCGGATAAACTTGATGTCAAGCATATTCTATACCTCTATTCGATGATGTTTCACGTGAAACGCTTATCGCTTTCCCAGCTTCTCCAGAGCCTCCAGCAGGGCGTTCAGGTCCTCGGTGCCGTAGTATTCCAGCTCGATGCGCCCCTTCTTTTTGCCGTTGACGATGCGGCAGGGGCGGCCCAGCTTTTCGCCCAGCTCACGGGCGGCCTCCTCAACATAATTGACGGAAAGCGCGTCCTTTTGGGGCTTTTCTTTTTTCTCGGCGGTGAGTTTTTTCACCAGCAGTTCCGTCTGGCGGACGGAGAGGGCGTCCTTGACCACCGTCTCCGCGGCGGCCTGCTGCTGTTTGCTGCCCAGCGTCAACAGGGCGCGGGCGTGTCCGGCGGACAGCCGTCCGTCCTCTACCATGGCCCGCACCGGCTCGGTCAGCCCCAGCAGGCGCAGGGCGTTGGCCACGGTGGGGCGGGACTTGCCCACCCGCTGGGCACACTCGTCCTGGGTCATGCCGTACTGCTCTGTCAGCACCCGGTAGCCCTCGGCCTCTTCAATGGGGTTCAGGTCCTCTCGCTGGAGGTTTTCGATCATGGCCAGCTCCATGGCCTTGCGGTCGTCGGCCTCGATGACCACCACGGGCACCTGTGTCAGCCCGGCCATCCGCGCCGCCCGCCACCGCCGTTCACCGGCGATGATCTGATAGTAGCCGGATTGCAGCTTCCGCACGGTCAGCGGCTGGATGATGCCGTGTATCCGGATGGAGTCCGCCAGGTCACTGAGGGCCTCCGGCTCAAAGCTCTTTCTGGGCTGGGTGGAGCAGCTCTCCACCTGGCTGATGGGCAGCAGCAGGGAGGAGGCGCGCTCGTCCTTGGCGGCGATGACGTCATCGCCCAGCAGTGCGCTCAGTCCCTTGCCCAGACCTTTTGTGTTCGCCATACCGCGTCTCCTTTCAGCAGTTGTTCTTCCGCAAAAATTCCGCCGCCAGCGCCGTGTATGCGTCCGCGCCCCGGCAGGTCTTGTCATAGGCGGTGATGGGCTTGCCGTGGCTGGGCGCTTCGCTGAGCCGCACGTTCCGCGGGATCACGGTGCTGTACACCTTCCCGGCGAAAAACCGCTTCAGCTCCTGGGCCACCTGAATGGACAGGTTGGTGCGGCCATCGAACATGGTCAGCAGCACGCCCTCGATGTCCAGCCCCGGGTTCATGCTGCGCCGCACGATACGCACGGTGTTCATCAGGTCGCTGAGTCCCTCCAGCGCGTAGTACTCGCCCTGCACCGGGACCAGCAGACTGTTGGCGGCGCACAGTGCGTTCAGCGTCAGCAGCTCCAGCGAGGGCGGACAGTCGATGAAGATGAAATCATAGCTGTCCGCCACCTGCCGCAGCGCGGCCTTCAGCAGGAACTGCCGGTCGTCCATGTTGATCATCTCCACGCCGGCGCCGGCCAGCGCCTTGCTGCTTGGCAGCACGTCGCCATAGGGCGTGGTCACGATCAACTGGGCCGTCTCTGCGCCGTTGATGAGCGCATCGTAGACGCCGTTGCTGGTGGTCTTGTCCACGCCCATGCCGCTGGTGGCATTGGCCTGGGGGTCAAAATCGCACAGCAGCACCCGCTTGCCAGCGGCTTTTACGGCAGCGGCCAGGTTTACGCAGGTGGTGGTCTTGCCCACGCCACCCTTCTGATTTACGATCGCAATGATTTTCGCCACAGCAAATTCCTCTTTCTGTCTGAGTTCATTATGATAGTATATACCACCTGCATGGAGGGTTTCAAGAGGGAAAATGCAAATTTTCGCCTTTTTGTTTCACGTGAAACATAAAGGGACAAAAGCAGGGCGGCTGTTTCACGTGAAACAACCGCCCCGTTCCTTATACCAGTATCACGCCGTTCAGCGGCGGCAATGTCAGGTGCGCTTTCCCGTCGATGACCAGAAATCGCTGTCCGGTCATCGCGTCCTGCGCGGTGGGCGCGTCCCAGGCCAGCGTCAGGTCTGCCGGCGCGTCCCCGGCGTTCAGCGCCGTTACCGTGCGCTCGCCTCCACACTCACGCTCGATGGCCAGAGCGCCGCCTCGGGCCAGCAGATAGCGCAGGGCGCCCGAGCGCAGGCTCTCCCGCGTTCGCCGCAGCTGTCCCAGAGTGCGGAAGAAGTCCGTCAGCGCCGCGTCCTCGCTGCCCCAGGGGAAGGCGCCCCGGTTCAGCGGATCCTCGAAGCCCTGCACGCCGGCCTCATCGCCGTAGAAGAGAGTGGGAGAGCCGGGGAAGCTGTAGAGCAGCATTCCCGCCAGACGGAGCTTTGCCAGGCCCCGGGCCAGCTCAGTGGGGGAGAGGCGGTACGCCGCACGCTCCGCCTTGGTTTTCGGTGTGCCCTCCGCGCCCAGCAGCGTCAGAATGCGCGCTGTGTCGTGGGTGCCCAGGAAGTTCATGGCGCCATAGAAGGCGAAGGGCGGGTAGTTCTCACGAATTGTCTCCATACTGTCGCGGAAGACCGCGGCGTCGCCGCCGGCCAGCCAGTTCAGCAGGGCCGTGCGGAAGGGGTAGTTCATCAGGCCGTGGACCTGGCGGCCCAGCAGGTATCTGCGCCGTTGGGAGTAGGCGATCTTGTTGCTGCCGTCCTCCCAGACCTCACCCAGCAGGTAAGCCCCGGGCTTTTCCGCGTCGATGGCCGAGCGGATGCCCTCGATAAAGTCGCCGGGCAGCTCGTCGGCCACATCCAGCCGCCAGCCGTCCGCGCCGCAGCGCAGCCAATGCCGGACCACGCTGTCCTGATCGCCGAAGATGAAGTCACGGTAAGCCGGCTGCGCCTCATTGACGGCGGGCAGAGTCTTCACGCCCCACCAGGCGTCGTAGTCCGACGGCCACGGGTGGAAGCTGTACCAGTTGTAATACTCTGAATTCTGGCTCTGGGCCGCCCCCGGCTCCGGATAGTAGCCCTCGGCGTTGAAGTACCGGCTGTTGCTGCCGGTATGGTTGAACACGCCGTCCAGTATCACACGCATCCCACGCTGATGGGCGGCGGTGCACAGGGCGCGGAAGTCAGCCTCTGTGCCCAGCAGCGGGTCGATGGCCCGATAGTCGCCGGTGTCGTAGCGGTGGTTGCTGGCGGCCTCAAAAATGGGGTTCAGATACAGTGTCGTCACACCCAGGCCCGCCAGATAGTCCAGCTTCTCCGTGATGCCCTGCAGCGAGCCGCCAAAGAAGTCGCGGTTGGTGATCTGCCCGTGCTCGTCCGGAAGGAACACCGGCTGCTCGTTCCAGCCGCGGTGCAGCCACCGGTGCCCGGGCATATGGCTCACGTCCGGCATAGATACACGGCGGAACCGATCCGGGAAGATCTGGTACGTCACGCCGCGCCCGAACCAGTCCGGGGCGGGGGAGGGCTCGTATACCGTCAGCTGCCAGCGTGCCGCCTTCTCCGGCGCGTCCTGCACGCCATTTTTGCCGTACCACACGCAGCGCCCGTCCACGTCCGTCAGGCGGAAGCAGTACCAGCACAGCTCACCGCCAGCCGGCGCGGTGTATGTGCCGGCGAAGCCGCCCTCCGCCGGCGGCAGGGCGCACGTGTCCTCCGTGCCTGCGAACTCCCGGAGCACCAGCAGCTCGCAGCCGTAGTAGGTGTCGTCCGCCAGCGCAAAGCGCACTTCGGCGCCGCAGGGGACGGCGCCGAAGGGGTCTTTATAATGTTTGTCTCTCGAATTGAAATAGGGTCCCATGTGTGCCTCTTGTCTCTATAACAGATTTACCGCATCAGCGCGTCCTCGCCGGCGGCGGTGGCGCCGGTGCCATCCCGGGTGAACCAGGCGTTGATGATGTCCACGGCCGCATTGGCCAGCAGACTGCCGCTGCCGCCCTTCTCCACCACGATGGCGATGGCGATCTCCGGATCGTCATAGGGGGCGTAGGCCACAAAGGTGCCGTTGGCGATATCCGTACCCACCTGGGCCGTGCCGGTCTTGGCACCGGCCTCCACCACACAGCGGGAAAACGCGCTCCGCAGGGAGTCATAGGTCAGGTCGTGCATACTCTTGGTCACCGCCGCCATGGTGCTGTCCGAGATGTTCAGGTCGTTCAGCGGCCCCTTGCCGTATACGCCGATAACTCGTGAATTATCATAAGATTTTACGTTTTTCAGAAGATGTGCCTCATAGTGCTCGCCGCCGGATACCAGCGTGGCCACATAGTTGGCCAGCTGCAGGGGGGTGAACAGGTTGTAGGACTGGCCGATGGCCGCCGTGATGGTCTGGCCGTCGGTCCACTCCCGGTCGTGGGCCTCCGCCCACTCCGGGGAGGCCAGCACGCCGCTGACGTCGCCGATCTCAATGCCCGTGGATTGCCCCAGGCCGAAGGCTGTGGCGTACTCGTCCAGCTTCTTGATGCCTGTCAGCCGGCCCACCTCGTAGTAGAAGTAGTTGCAGGAGTCCACGATGGCCTGACTGACGTTGATGCGCCCGTGGGTGGTGTGGGCCTGCCGCCAGATCCAGCACATGGGCTGCGGGTCCACATAGTAGGTGTAGATACCCTTGTCTTCGATAATGGTGCTGGGGGTGATGATGCCCTCCTCCAGCGCCGCCACGGACGTGCACAGCTTGAAGGTGGAGCCGGGGGCGTACACGCCCTGGGTGGCCCGGTTGAACATGGGCAGGCGTTCGTCCTTCACCAGCTCATCATAGTCCTGGTTGAACGTCTCCAGATCGTAGGTGGGGTAGCTGGCCATGGCCAGTACCTCGCCGGTGCCGACTTGGATGACCGTCGCCGCGCCGCCGCGCTCGTTGCTGTCCTTGTCGATCATGCCCTGAATGGTACTGGCCAGCGTGTCCTCCACCACCTGCTGCAGGTCGATGTCGATGGTCAGCGCCACGGTGCCGCCGGGCTGAGGCTCCCGGGTGTACAGCTCGCCGGTGATCTTGCCGTTCTCGTCGGTGGTGATGAGCCGCTTGCCGTCCTTGCCGTGGAGATATTCCTCAAAGGCCTTCTCCACGCCGTCCTTGCCCACCAGGTCATTCATATTGTAGCCCTTGTCGGCGTAGCCCACATAGCCGGTGCTCTCGTCGCTGCGCCACTCCTCCTGCCATATGGCGCCCACGGTGCCCAGAATGTGCGCCGCCAGCTTGGTGTTGTACACCCGCGCCGCCGCTGTCTTGATGGTCACGCCCCGGTACTTTCCGTCGGTGATGCGGCCCAGCAGCTCCGTGGATACATCCTCGGCAAAGGTGTAGCTGCTGCGCCCGTCCAGTTCATACCGCACGCCCACGATCAGACGCGCCTGCGCGTCGGTATAGCTGTCATCAACCTTGTAGAGCTTCCGCATGGCGGCCAGCACTTCCGCGCTGCCGCCGTCCGTGGGCAGCTTGTTGTCGTCCAGATACTCCCGGAAGCTCTCGGTCAGGCTTTTGCTGGTCAGCTGGGGAGAGGACCCTGTGGTCATGGGCAGGGTGTCGTTCCATGTGACGCCCTGCTCCTGACACAGCTGTATCAGCTGCCAGATGGCGTCGTTCAGCGCGGCCTCGTCCTTGCCGAAGCTGCTCTTGTCTACCACCAGCGTATAGGCCAGCCGGTTGCTCACCAGCACCTTGCCATTCCGGTCGGTGATGATGCCCCGGGAGGCGGTCACCGTTTCGCTGGCGGTGTTGCTGGTGATGGATCTGGCCCGATTTTCGCTGCCGTGCACCACCTGTGCGTCATACAGCACCGCAAAAAACAGCACCAGAAACGCACAGAAAAACCCCAGCAGCACATATACCCGCCGCCGGGAGGGGTGAGGATTTTTCATCATAGCTTGGTTCTCCTATGGTCATTCGCTCAGTGTCCGCCGCCGTGCCCACCGAAACAGCGGGTGCGCCGCCGCCGCGAAGGGCAGCGATACCAAAAGCTCCCTGCCCAGCAGCAGGCCCGCCGCAGTCAGCCCCGCGCCGCTGTGTCCCGCCAGCACCGCCATGTGCAGCAGTCCGCAGAGCAGCATACATACGCCTGTCACCACCAGCGAGCACACCACGCCCGCCATGATGACCTGCCCGCTCAGCAGCCACGCTGCCGCCGCGCCAAGCAGGAACGCCAGCGCGTAAAAGCACGGCAGGCCCGCCACCGGCGAGAGAAGGTCGCACGCCAGCCCGAAAAATACCGCATACAGCAGCGCCTGCTCGTTGCGCTCCAGCGTGGCCGGTATCACCGCGATGGCCGGCAGCAGGAACGGGTGCACGCCCCATACCCGCACGTATACCAGCACCAGCCCCTGCAGCAGTGCCAGCGCCAGCGCGCACAGACAGTACAATATCCACTTCAGCAGTATCGCCCGCCGTGTCATAGCCGTCCTCCGTCATTGGATCACGTCAAAATCCGTGATAATAAACATCTCCTGTATCGCCGCCACATCGCACTTGGGCGAGAGCACCGCGTACCGCGCCAGCCCGCCGTCATCCGTCTGCACGGACTCCACCGTGCCGATGACCAGCCCGGCGGGATAGTAGCCGCCCAGCCCGGACGTGACGATCACATCGCCCTTGATCAGGTTCGCGCTGTCGCTGAGGTATTGCAGCCGCAGCCGGCCCTCGGACATCAGGGCCAGGTCACCGCCGGCCACCGCCGTCTCGCCGGTGCGGAATACCCGCGCGCCGAACTGGGAGTCCGTGTCCAACACCGTGGACAGCCGGCACCAGTTCAGGCCCACGTCTGTGACCACACCCACCAGGTTCCCGGCGCTGTCCACCGCGCAGTCGCCTATGGCCACACCGTGCTGACTGCCCCGGTCCAGCACCAGCGTGCTGGCCCAGTTGGACACGTCGCGCTGGGTGACGCGGGCCGCCTCGAACACCAGGTCGCTGCGCTGCTGCCGCAGGCCCAGCAGCTGGCGCAGCTCTTTATTCTCGGTCGCCGCCGGCTCCATCTGCCGCAGCTGCTCCTCCAGCTCCGCGATCTGCTGCCGCAGCTCGTCGTTCTCCTGCTGCAGGGTCTCCACGTCCTCAAACCGCTGGCTAATGCCGCCGACCCAGCCCGCCACGGCGGAACCCGCCGCCCGGAAGGGCGAGGCGATCACGCCCAGGGCGTTGTGCAGCAGCCCCGTTCCGGAGCTCAGGGCCGACACCACGCACAGCACCACCGCGATGGTGGCCGCCGCGGCCAGCAGCCATATTCCCGTTTTCGTAAAAAATCGCTTCATGTGTCGTTTGTTCCTCTCTGAAGTCTCCCCCGGCAGGGGAGGCGGCAGCGCACCCTCTCAGAGGGAGCGAAAGGGGCATTATCCCAGCAGCTGTATCCCGAATTCGCCCAGCATCTCCGCCAGCAGCACCACCGGCAGCCCCATCACGTTGAAAAAGTCGCCGTCGATGCGCTCCACCAGCAGCGCGCCCTGTCCCTGTACGCCGTAGGCCCCGGCCTTGTCCATGGGCTCGCCCCCGGCGATGTAGGCCTTCAGCTCCCGCTGTGTGGCCGGACGGAAATACACGTCCGTGTGCTGGGCGCGGGTCAGGGCTTTCTCCCCCTGCCGCACCGTCACACCGGTACAGACGGTGTGGCGCCGACCCTGCAGGGCCGTCAGCATTTGCAGGGCTTCCGCCTCGTCGGCGGGCTTGCCCAGCTTCTTGTCGTCCAGAAACACCATCGTATCCGCCGTGATGACGATCTCGTCCGCGCCGGACGCCACCGCCTGGGATTTCTCCCGGGAGATGTAGCACACCGTCTCCTCCGGCGTCAGCCCGGCGGGGAAGTATTCCTCCACCTCCGGCACCCGGACGGTAAAGTCGGTGATGCCCATCCGACGCAAAAGCTCCTGCCGCCGGGGGGACCCGGAGGCCAGCACGATCTTTGCCATATACGTCACCTGCCTGTGGAGCCGAAGCCGCCGGCGCCCCGGTCCGTCTCGTCCAGGTCCTCCGCCACCGTCACCGTGGGCTGCACCACCGGCACCACCATCAGCTGGGCGATCCGGTCCCCGGGCTGCACCGTGTACGGTTCGCTTCCCAGGTTCACCAGCCCCACGCCGATCTCGCCCCGGTAGTCGCTGTCGATGACGCCCACGCCGTTGGAAAGGCACACGCCCTTCTTGATGCCCAGCCCGCTGCGGGCGAACACCAGCGCCGCGTAGTCCGCCGATGGCAGGGCGATGGCGATGCCGGTGGGCACCAGCCGCCGTTCCCCGGCTGCCAGCGTCACCGCCTCGTCGATGCAGGCACACAGGTCCATGCAGGCCGCGCCGGCGGTGGCAAAGCGGGGGAGGGGTATCTCCGTCCCGATCTTGGGGGATAGGGCCTTGATCTTCAGCTCCATAGTAACACCTTTTTCTCCTGAAATTGAATACGGTTTGTAAATTATAACGAGTGTTATACCATTTGTTTTACTCTACGCCCCGGTAGAACAGACCGCGTGTGCTGCTGTCACCGGCGGTGACGGTCCCGGCCCTGTGGGCGCGGAGGATCGCCGCGCACTCCGCCGCTGTCTCCGTGGTGAAGCGCAGGCGTCCGTACCGCAGGCCGCACCGGAACACCTCCGGCTTGTCCGCCAGCACCAGCGTCTTTCCGTTCTCGATCTCGCACCGGCACCCGTAGGCGCACAGCACCGGGAACTGCTCGCCCCGCCGGTCGGTCAGCACGCTGCCCGCCCCATGGGCGCAGCCCGCGCTGTTTTTCGTCACGCAGTTTTCGGTGATCATCAGCGGCAGGCGGCCGTAGACAAGGGCCTCGCAGTCCGCATATTTTCCCAGGTCCCGCACCTGCTGCCACCGCAGCTCAAAGCTGGCCGTCACGGACGACAGCCCCTGCTCCTGCCAGAAGCGCACCGCCCGGCTGTTGTACACGTTCAGGCCGAAGTCGCCGCGGAGCGTTTTGCCCAGTCCCTTCACGATGGCCAGATGGCCCAGGTTGCCGATGGCCGCGGAGGCGACCTCCGGGTGCCGCTGCAGAATATCCCGGAACACCGGTTCGTCCGCCGTGCGGAATATCCGGGGCAGCACCGCGCAGAATTCCGCCTGCCCGATATAGGGCATCAGGTCCATCTTATCCAGCAGCTCCGCCGGGATATACACGATAGCGGGGCGTTCCGCCAGCAGCTCGGCCGTCAGCTGATCGGGCCTGCTGATGGACACGGTAAAGTCCAGCTCCGCCGCGCCCGCCGGGGCCTCCGGCAGGGGAGAGGCGGGCAGCTCACGGCGCTTCGGAGTGTCCATCCGCCGATCCGCCAGCTCGTCCAGCAGCTCCCGCCGCAGCGCGTTCACCGCGCTGGCGGACACCATCAGCCCCTCGTCCAGCTCTATTTCGATCTGATCCGCCGCGAACACCGTGCCGCCGGTCTTGGTCAGCCGCTGCCGCAGTTCCTCCTCCGTCACGGCGCGGTTTCGCGCCTCCTCCGGCACGTTGCCCGTAGCCATGCCCATGGCCACGCCGCCCGGGACGGCGCACGCGCCGCTCAGCCGCACCGGTTCGCCCCGGCGCACTGTCAGCCGCAGGTTCACCGGTATTTTCCGGTTCTCTTTTCCGTTTTCATAGGTCTCACGGGCCGCGGCGAACAGCGCCTTCGGCTCCGGTACGTTCTCCGGCCGGGTGCCGAACATGGCCTTGCCCTTTTTACCAAGCCAGTAGCCGTCGGTGAAGCCGCTGCGGGAGAAGGCCTGCTCCAGCGCCCGGGACTCCTCCGCCGTGGGCAGCCGCCTTTCGTCCAGCAGGCGGCGGTAGATGCCCGTTACCACGGCCACGTATTCCGGCCGCTTCAGCCGTCCCTCCAGCTTCAGGCAGTCCACGCCCATAGACGCCATATCCCGCAGATAGGCGGACAGGTTGGCGTCCTTCAGGCTCAGGGGATGCGCGTCCCGGCAGGGGCCGTTCACGCCGTAGGGCAGGCGGCAGGGCTGGGCGCAGGCGCCCCGGTTGCCGCTGCGCTGTCCCAGCACGGCGCTCATCTCGCACTGGCCGGAGTAGCACATACACAGCGCCCCGTGGCCGAACACCTCGATCTCCGCGCCGCAGCCGGCGCAGATCTCCCGTACCTCGTCCCGGTCCAGCTCCCGGGCCAGCACCACGCGCTCCATGCCCAACGCCGCGGCCGCATTGGCGCCGCCCAGCGTGAACAGGCTCATCTGCGTGCTGGCGTGAAGAGGCAGGTCCGGCACGATCTCCTTTGCCAGGGTCAGCAGGCCCCAGTCCTGCACCAGCACCGCGTCCACGCCCATGGCGCTGGCCTTCCGCAGCGCCGCGGCCGCCCCGGGCAGCTCCCGGTCGGTCAGCAGGGTGTTCAGGGTCAAAAAGACCCGCACGCCCCGCAGATGGCAATACCGCACCGCCGCCGCGAATTCCTCGTCGGTAAAGTTTTTCGCGCTTCGCCGCGCGTTGAACGCACCGAAGCCCATATACACCGCGTCCGCGCCATTCTGCACCGCGGCGGTCAGCGCCTCATATCCCCCCGCGGGGGCCAAAAGCTCCATCATCACCGGCGGTTATTCTGGTTCTGGGCGTTCTGCAGCTTCCGGCGCAGCTCAGCGGCCTCGTTCTTAGCGCGGCTGGCCTCGTCCAGATAGGTCTTTACCTGCCGGCGCAGATTTTCCGCGCCCTCCTGCGCCTTGGTGAGCTGGTCCGCCAGATTGACCGCCGCCAGCACCGCCGCCGCGTCACGGCTCATGTGGGCGCTGTCCATCAGCTTCTGCATCTCCGCATCCACCATGTTGCCGATCTTCTCCATGTAGGCGGCGTCCTCCTCCGCTACGAGGATATACTCCGTGCCGCAGATAGACATCGTTACCCGGTTCGCCATGCCAAAACCCTCCTTAATTCATTTCGTTGGGTATATATACTTATACAAATAGCATTATACCACAAAACCCGCCGGAGAAAAGTCTATTTTGGCGAAAAGCGGAAATTTGTAAAAAGTTGTCCCGCCCCGCTTTACGCCGACCCCTTTTTCGTGTAGAATGGAGAGCACGAATGAGAGGGGAGGTCATCGCCATGGACGGCTATATACTTCGGAACAGGCAGGAGCAGCTGACGCTGCCCGCCGACGCGGCCGACAAGCTGCTGCAAAGCGGGCAGGGCGACGCCGCCCTGCTGTATCTGGCCCTGCGCCGCTTCGGCCGGGGCGTCACGCCGGAGGAGCTGGAAAAGGTCCTGCCCATCAGCCGCCTGCGGATCGACGCGGCGGAGAAGGTCCTTCAGGACCTGGACCTGCTGCCTCGACCGGCCCGCCAGGCACCGCCCGATCCGGCGGACGAACGCCCGGTCTACACCGCCCAGGACATCGCCGGACTGCTGACGGACAACGAGGGCTTCCGCCTGCTGGTGCCACAGACGGAGCAGCAGCTGGGCAAGAAGCTCCGCACCGCCGACTTGCAGATATTGGCCGGTCTTTACGATGACCTGGGTATGCCCGCCGACGTGATCTATCTCCTGGTGTGCCACTGTGTCGAACGGGCTCGCAGCCAGTGGGGCGAGGGCAGACGCCCAACCATGCGCCAAGTCGAAAAAGAGGGCTATCGCTGGGCACAGCTTGGCATATTTGACCAGAATTCCGCTGCGGTATACCTGAAAAAATGGGCAGAGCGCAACAGGAAGTACACTTCCTATTTGTCGAATTTACGAATTCTTAACAGGCCGCCGGTGGAGGCCGAACGCCGCTACATCGACCAGTGGATGGACATGGGCTTCCCACCGGAGACGGTGGCTCTGGCCTATGAGCGCACGGTGTTCTACAAGAAGGACCTGAACTGGCGCTATCTTAACGGCATCCTGCGCCGCTGGCACGACGCCGGCTGGCATACGCCCCGCCAGGTAGAGGAGGGCGAGGCGGCCGGCAAGCGGCCCGCTGCCGCCGGTAAGTCCGCCGCCCCCGCCGGGGACAAGGACGCCTGGATGCGCCGCTATATCAAGAGGTGAGAGTATGTCATACGACGGTATCATCATGCAGCGGGCCATTGCCCGCTTCGACCAGGCCCGCCAGCGCCGGGAGGCCGAGCTGGACCAGCGCCGCCGGGAGGTCTTTGCCCGCCAGCCCCGCCTGCGGGACATCGACCGAACCCTCCGCACCACCATGAGCCGCATCGTGGCCGCCGCCGCCAAAAAGGGCGAGGACCCGCTGCCCGCCCTGCGGGTCCTGCGGGACGAAAATCTCTCCCTGCAGCGCGAGCGCGCCGCCCTGCTGGAGGACATGGGCTATCCCGCCGACTACCTGGAGGACAAGCCCGCCTGCCCCCTCTGCGGCGACACCGGCTATACCCGGTCCGGCGTCTGCGCCTGCCTGAAGCAGTACTACGCCCGCGAGCAGCTGGCGGAGCTCTCCCGGCTCCTGCCGCTGGGCGAGGCCCGGTTCGACACCTTCCGCTTTGACCTGTATGACAGCGCCGTGTGGGACAGCTACGGCGTTTCGCCCCGGGCCAACATGGAGCGCAACTTCGACGTCTGCCGGGACTTTGCCCGCCAGTTCTCCCGGGGCAGCGGCAGCCTGCTGCTCTCCGGCGGCACCGGCCTGGGCAAGACGTTCCTCTCCGCCTGCATCGCCCGGGAGGTCAGCGACGCCGGCTTCTCCGTGGTCTACGACACCGCGATCAGCGTTTTCTCCCGCTATGAGGACGCCAAATTCCGCCCCGACGAGGTCAGCGATGCCGACGTCCGCCGCTGTGAGAGCTGCGACCTGCTGATCCTGGATGACCTGGGCACCGAGATGACCACAGCCTTTGTCCAGAGCGCCCTCTATCAGATCGTCAACGGCCGTATGCTCTCCGGCAGGTCCACCATTATCAGCACCAACCTGGCCCCGGAGGAGCTGGGCCGCCGCTACGGCGCGCCCATCCTCTCCCGTATCGAGGGCGCCTACCAGATCCTGCCCTTCTTCGGCGAGGATATCCGCACAAAGCAGTGACCGCCGCACCCGTCCCGACAGGGGCGGGTGCATTTTTTTATTTCCCGACGGTCTTCGCCCGCTTTCGACAGGCCTCCCGCCGTACAATAGGCGAAAAAAGGAGGCGACCGCCATGAAAAAAGACCAGAAGACCGATTTCCTCTCTACCCGTGTGCGATACATACCCATCAACGATATCCGTCCCAATCCCCAGCAGCCCCGCCGCCGGTTCGACCCGGAGAGTTTGCAGGAGCTGGCGGCCAGCATCGCCGCCTACGGCATTCTGCAGCCGCTCACCGTCCGGCAGCAGGGCGCAGTCTACGAGCTGGTGGCCGGCGAGCGCCGCTGGCGGGCGGCGCGGATCGCCGGGCTGCGGCAGGTGCCCTGTCTGCTGGCCCGGGTGGATGAGGAGGACGCCGCCCTGCTGGCCCTGATCGAGAACCTCCAGCGCCGGGATCTGGATTATATGGAGGAGGCGGCCGCCATCGCCCGCCTGCTCCGCCGCTACGGCCTCAGCCAGCAGCAGGCGGCGGAAAAGCTGGGCCGCAGCCAGTCCGCCGTGGCCAACAAGCTGCGCCTGCTGCGGTTGGAGGAGCCGGTGGCGGAGGCTCTGCACCGCTACGGCCTGACCGAGCGCCACGCCCGTGCCCTCCTGCGTCTGGAGGACCCGGAGCAGCGCCTTGCCGCCGTCGAGCATATCGGCAAAAACCAGCTGAACGTCGCCGATGCCGAAGGTTACATAGACCGTCTGGTCGCGCAAAACCAGACGACGCAGCCCCGCCGCCGCAGCGCGTATATCATCAAGGACGTCCGGCTGTTTCTCAACAGCGTGGACCGGGGCGTCCGGCTCATGCAGACCGCCGGCGTCGGCGCCAAAGTCTCCCGCCGGGATACGGAGGACACCATCTGCCTCACCGTCACCATTCCCCGCGCAAAGCCGCAGAAAGATGTGTCGTAACGCTTTTGTAACCCATTCCTTGACAAACCGTGTTACAATGCAGTAATGGCACGGCATTTTGCCGGTATTGCCCAAACCTGATGATACAAAGGAGGGGACACCATGAGCGACGAGTTGAATATGTCCTCTGTTACCGCCGATCCCGCGCCGGAGACGGCCGGCAAGCGCGCGGCCCCGGAAGAAAAGCCTCCCAAGACCCCCGGCAAAAGAGCCGGACTGATCATCGGCATCGCCGCGGCGGTGCTGGTGCTGGCCTACGCGGGCTGCTGTGTGGCCGCCAACGCGCTGTATTCCCACACGGCGTTTCCCAACACCTCCGTGCTGGGCATGGATATGTCCGGCCTGTCGGCGCAGGAGGCCGAGCAGCGCTGGACGGAGCAGGGGAGTGCCCTGCTGGACGGCATGACCATCCGCCTGACCCGTGACGGGCAGGAGATCGGCAGCACCACCCTTTCCGACCTGGGCGTCACCGTTCTGCCCGTCTATGTCTCCAAGGCTGCCGGCTGCGACGTGCAGGACCGGGGCTGGGGCAGCGATGTGACCGCGTTCCTCCGCGGCGGCTGGCGCTTTATCGAGAGCTGGTTCAGGGCCGTGGATGTCACGCCCCAGCTGGACGTGGACGAGGCGAAGCTTACCGCCGCCTGTGAACAGCTGTCCGACACCGTGGGCTGCACCGTAACGGACGGCGGCTACCGGCTGGCGGAGGGTGAGGGCCTGTACATCACCAAGCCGCAGGACGGCGAGAAGCTGGACGCGGCGGCGCTGCGCGCCGAGTTGGCGCAGCGCTTCGAGAGCCGCGACCTGTCCGCGGCAGCCCGGTCCGTGGAATGTGTGTTCGCGGCCCACACCGCCGCGCCCATGGACGTGCAGGCGCTCCACGACGAGATCGCCGGCACCATGGCCGCCGCCATCTGCGACAAATCCACCGGCAAGCCCACCCAGTCCCGCGTGGGCGTACAGTTCGATGTGGAGACGGTGCAAAAGCAACTGGACGCCGCCCAGCCGGGCGAGGAATTCCTGGCTGACGCCCAGGTGCAGTTCCCGCCCGCCGCCACCGAGGAGTTGGAGCAGGCCATGTTCCGGGATGTGATCGGCACCTGCACCACCACCTGCGCCGGCCCCTGGGGCCGCCGCCAGAACATCAAGCTGGCCTCCGCCGCCATCAACGGCCGTATCTATAACCCCGGCGAGGAGTTCTGGTACAACGCCACTGTGGGCCAGCGCACCGAGGCCCGGGGCTTCCAGCCCGCCGCCGCCTACTCCGGCGGCAAGACCGTCACCTCCATCGGCGGCGGTATCTGCCAGGTATCCTCCACGCTGTACTATTCCGCCCTCATGGCGGACCTGCAGATCGTCCTGCGCTACGCCCATATGTTCGACCCCGGCTATATGCCCGTCACGGGCTGTGATGCCACGGTCAGCTGGGGCGGCCCGGACTTTGCCTTCTGCAACAGCACCAACTACCCCATCAAGATCACCACCAGCTACAACGACGAGACCAACCAGCTGACCATCACCCTGCTGGGCACCAAGACCGACGACCACTATGTGGAGATGACCAACCAGTTCCTCTCCTACTCCGAGCGCAAGACGGTCTATCAGGAGTCCGAGTCCGTGGCCCCCGGCACCACCGAGGTGGAGCAGTACGGCCACAACGGCTACGCCGTCCAGACCTACCGCAACGTCTACGCCGGCGACGGTACGCTCCTCCGCAGCACCAAGGAGGCGTACAGTGACTATGACCGGGCCGACAAGATCATCCTGGTCGCCCCCGGCGAGCTGCCGCAGTAAATAAAGAAACAGCCCCCTGCCGGGGGCTGTTTTCTGCTTTCGCTGTGTCTTCGCCGGGAGCAGACAGAGAAAAAGACCGGCGAAAGCCGGTCTTTTCTTTCTGCGTATCATTCTCTCCGCAGGGCTTCGATGGGGTTCAGCTTCGATGCCTTCATGGCCGGCACCAGGCCGAACACCACGCCGATGACCATGGAGAAGGCCACGGCGATGATGCACGCCGGTACGCTGATGGCCACCGGTGTCCCCATGATGTGGGACATCATCTCCGCCAGGCCGATGCCCGTAGCCACGCCCAGTATGCCGCCCATGCTGGTCAGCACCGCCGCCTCCGTCAGGAACTGCCAGAGGATGCGGCTCTGCTGTGCGCCGATGGCGATCTTCAATCCGATCTCGCGGGTGCGCTCTGTCACGGACACCAGCATGATGTTCATCACGCCGATGCCGCCCACCACCAGCGAGATGGCGGCGATCCAGATCAGCTGCTTGTTGGTGGACTCCGACAGGCTTTGCAGGTCGCTGGCCTGCTGGAGGAGATCCTTGGACTCGTACTTGTACTTCGTGGTCCGGATGGCGTTCTCGTTCAGATACTTGGCCACATTGTCGCCGGCGGCGGTCATGTCGTTGGTGCTGGTGGCCCGCACCGCCGCGTACTGGGGCTCATCATACCGGTACGGCACCGACCAGCACACGTCCGGGATGAAAATGGTCCCCGCTGTGCTGCCGGCGTACATCTGATAATCCTTAAAGTTGTTGATCACCGGTCCGCTGCTGGACCGGGAGGACACCACACCCACCACGGTGAACGGCATCCCGTTGATCTCGATGGTGCCGCCGATGGGGTTCTCGCCCTGGAACAGCGACTTTGCCGACTTCGCGTCGATCAGCGCCACATTCCGCCGGTTCTCATAGTCCGCCGCCGTGAAGGAGCGTCCGTAGTTCACCGCGTAGTCCACGGCCGTCAGATAGTGGTCGTCCACGCCGTACAGCGAACCGCTGAACGCCGTATTGCCCACGTACACGTTGTCGCACCAATCCCGGGAGTAGTACATACTCACCAGCGACACGCTGCCCAGCTTCTCCATCTCATCCCGCATCTCCCGGGTCACTGGGTCGATACCCTCCGGCAGCGCCGAGTAGTTCAGGTCGAAATAGTTTTGGCTGTCCGTGGCGCCGATGGTCACCCGCACCACGTTGTTGCCCGCGCCGATCAGGTTCTGCTTGATCTGCTCGTTGGTGCCCTGAATGGTGGACACGATGGTGATGATCGCGGCGATACCGATAATAATGCCCAGCATGGTCAGAAACGACCGCAGCTTGTGGCTCCACACGCCCTGAAAGGCGAGATTTATATTTTCCAACATATGGTTATCCCGCCTCCTTTATATGCCGTAGTTGTACAGCTGGTCGGTCGTGGCCTCCTGGGTGTGGGCACCCTCCACCACGTCGCGTCCATAGGGGAACGCCACATAGTCGTCGATGGTCAGCCCGCCCCGTATCTGCGTATAGCTGCCCCACAGATCCCGGCCGGTCTGCACCCACCGCTGCTCCAGTCTGCCGTCCTCGCCCCGGGCCATCACATAGCTCTTGCCGTTGTCGGTCCGGATGAACATGCTCTGCAAATACAGTGAGCTGCCGCTTTCTTCCGCGCTGGTGTCCTTCTGGTACTGTATATCCACATAGTCATTGGGCTGCAAATTCGCGTCCTCGGTGACAAACACCTTGAAGGGGTAGTAGGACACGTTACTGTTGCCGTCGCCCCAGTTGTTGCCGTTGCTGGTGGGATAGTCGTCGATGGACACGATGGTGCCCTCGCAGGCCGCTCCGGTCATCCAGCTGCTGATGGATACGCTGTCGCCCACCTGCACGCTGCCCAGATCCATCTCGCTGAGGGTGCCGGTGACGTAATATCCGCCGCCGCCGGACAGCTCCACCACGGCCTCGCTGTTGTTATAGGCCTCGTCCGGGTCGCGGACGGTCTTCACCGTGCCGTCGAACTCCGCGTACACGTTGCCGTCGCCCAGCTCCGCCAGCTTCTTGTCCAGCTTCAGCTTCGCCACCTTCAGGTTGACCTCCTGCTCCTTTACCGCCTGAGCCTTCTCCAGAATGGCCTTGTTCAGATCCAGCTGGGTCATGGAGGTATCCAGCAGCTCCTTAATCTGCTCCACCTTTCGCTGGAGCTTGGTCACGGTCTCGCTGTATGTTTTCTCCGGGTCGGAGAAGGAAGCCTCGGGCTTCATCAGCACCATGCTGATCTCCGTCTTTGCCTCCGTGGTGGGCTGCCCCTCGGAACCCTCCGCCCCGGCGGTATACTGCCCGGTGATACGGATGCCCCACTGGTTAGCCAGCAGGCCGCCCTTGATGTCGCCGCTGCGCGTCACAAGCACCACATAGACCTCCACCTTGGGGTTTGCCTCGCCGATGGGCTTGTTCAGCAACGTGAGGATCTCCTTGGCGGCCTCGTCATTCAGCGGCTTTTCCTGCGGCCACAGGATGAAAAACGGATTCTCCGCCTTGCCGCCGGGGGTCTCCGCGTCCGCCGGTGTGATGTTCTCCGGCGCGGTGATCTTCGTCTCGTCGACGACGGAGGAGGGGTCGTCCTTGATGGCCTTTTCCAGCTCGTCCTGCGCCTTTTTCAGCTCCGCCTCCAGCGTCTCCTTGTTCTTCGCCTTCTTCAGCAGCTCCAGCTCGTTTTTCATGACCTCCAGGTTCTCCGTCTGCCGGTCATAGTCGATCTTGGCGCGCTCCACGGTGGCCTGTGTCAGGGTGGAGTCATAGCTCACCAGCGCCGTGCCCTTCTTGACGCTGTCGCCCTCCTTGACCCACACCTTCTTCACCGTCTGGCTCTGGGAGATGTAGATCTTCTGCAATTTGTCCGTGGTCACCATGCCGCTGGTGTTGGAGGTGTCCCCCCAGTAGTCGGTCATGGCGCACTCGTTGACGGCGTATACGTTCACATCGCCCCGCTGGGCGTTCCGGGCGATGGTCAGTCCGCCCCACACCGCGCCGCACACGCCCACCACGCAGGCGGCGGCGATAATGCCCTTTTTCAGCTTCTTGCTCATGCGGGGCTTTTCGCCGTCGGGGCGCTTTTCGCCGATATGCAGCTTTTCCCGCAGCGTCAGCTTCTCACTCATAGTCGTCACCTCCCGACAGCACGCCGTCCCGTATGGTCATGACCTTGGCGGCGTGGTTGGCGATGGAATGGTCGTGGGTGATCATGATGATGGTGGAGCCGCCGTCATGCAGCTGCTGAAACAGCTCCATCACCGCCGCGCCGCTTGCGCTGTCCAGCGCGCCGGTGGGCTCGTCGGCCAGCAGCAGCTTCGGATTGCCCACGATGGCCCGTGCGATGGCGACGCGCTGGCACTGTCCGCCGGACAGCTGGTCCGGCCGGTGGTCCACCCGGTCGGAAAGCCCCACCGTCTCCAGCGCGGCCCGGGCCCGTTCCAGCCGTTCCGCCTTCTTCACCCCGCCGTACAGCAGGGGCAGCGCCACGTTTTCCAGCGCCGTCAGCTTCGGCAGCAGGTTGAAGCTCTGGAACACGAAGCCCAGCTCCTTGTTCCGCACCTCCGCCAGCTGCTTGTTGTTGCAGGTGGTCACGTCCCGCCCACCCAGCAGATAGCTGCCGCTGGTGGGCACGTCCAGACACCCGATCAAATTCATCAGCGTGGTCTTTCCGCTGCCGGAGGGGCCCATAATGGCGAGGTATTCCCCCTCCTCCACGTCAAGGTTCACGTTTTTCAGGATATGTGCCACGGACTTCCCCATGGGGTAGTCCTTGCATATATCGCGCATTTCCAAAATCATGCTCAGCCCTCCATCGGCGGAATGACCGCTGACGCGGAGGCGGCCTCGCCGCCGGGCAGCACGGTCACGGTGCTGCCGTCGTCCGTGACGGTGTCGTTCTCAGCAGGCATATCGCCGCCGTCCATGCCGTCCATGGGCACGTTTTCGTCGATTTTTTCACCGCCGCCCTCGGGGTATACCTCGCCGCCGCCGGCGCTGGGGTCAAAGGTGGCGTCGTCATAGGTGATGCACGTCATGCCCGCCTTCAGGCTGTCGTCGGGATAGGCGATGTAGTCCTCCGCCGTCAGGCCGTCCGTCACGGGATAGGTGTCCGTCTCCGTGTTGTACTCGCCCAGGGTGATGCTCCGCTTCTCCAGCTTGCCATTGCTGTTCTGAGCCCACACCCAGGGCTTGCCCTCGGCGTCGTTGATGAAGTAGCTGGGCAGGTTGATCAGGCTTTCGTCCTGGGTGTCCTCCTGACCGTAGTCCGGCTCTATGTACACGTGCTGGCCCATCAGCAGGCCCTCGCCGTCGCCCTCCAGCGTCACATAGAAGGGGTACTTGCTGGACATGGCCGTGTCGCTGTCGCCGTAGTCGCTGCGGCTCTGCTGGGCGTTGTTCCAGTCGATGGAGCTGATGCTGCCCTTCCACGTCTGGTCGCTGACCCGGGAACGGATGACCACCGCCGTGCCCTCGGTCAGCACGCTGGCGTTGTTCTCATTCACATAGCCCTTGATGCGGAAGCCGCCTGTCTCCACGATGGTCATGAACGGCAGGGCGTTGCCGGAGCTGTCCGTGCCGCCGTCCGGGTTCAGGGACTGCACCTCGCCGTCCACCGGGGACTTGACGGTGCTGTCGGCGGTGTTGGCCTTCAGCTTCTCAATGTCCTTTTTCTTGGTGGCGATGTTGGCCTTCGTCTCCAGCACCTTCACGTTCTGCTCCCGCAGATCCAGGGCGTACTGCCGCTTGGTGGCGTCGTCATAGGTGCTGTCCATCAGCTTCTGTATACGCTCCAGCTCCGCCTGCTGGTCCTCCAGCGTGGCGTTCAGCTGCTCCAGCTCCAGCTGGGCCATCTCCAGGTCGGTGCGGATCTGGCTGAGGTCATAGGTCAGTAGCACGTCGCCCTTTTTCACGCTGTCGCCCACCTTCACCTTGATGGTGTCGATGGTCATGGCGTCGTTTTTCTTGATGGTCGTCTCGCCCAGCGGGCTGACGATGCCTGCGAACCGGTCCGCCAGACCTACGGACCCCAGCCCGCAGATCATAGACACCGACTGCACGGAGGCCTCGCCCTCCGCTGCGCCGCAGCCGGACACACAGCCCAGCAGCATCACCAGCGCCAGTACAAAAGCCGCTTTTTTCATGTTGTGTTCTCCTTTTTCCTTCCCGCGCGCCCGCGGGATGATTTTCCTATTTACTTAGACGGCAGAAATTGTCATTCCGTTCCGCCGCTGCCCCCGACAATATCATATCATGCGCCTGCCCCTCAAAATGTGAACAAATCGTGAACACACGCTTAAGACCTTACTAAGGTTCCGTATCAAAACGGTGGCAAAACGCCCCGCGGAATATTGACAGCGTGCGGGGGAGTGTCCTATTATTATGGTGTGCCGTGTCCATCCCGGACATCTTACCGGTGTACGGGCACCTTTCGGCGGACACGGCCCGCGTACGATACCACCGGCAGGAGGTTTTGCCATGAACAAAAAACGTATCCGCCAGATGGACCTGGCCCTGCGCCGCCGCCTTTCCGACCGTCCCGCCGCGGACTATTTTGCCCCCGGGGACGCCCTGCTCCGCACCATCGAGAGCGAGGGCTATATGCAGCGCTTCACCGGGCTGTTCAACGGCACGCGCCTCCGCTGCGCCGACGTGCTGGCCCTCTGCCGCCCGGAGCTGGAGGTGCTGTGCCCCGGCGAACCGTCCGAGGGCTGGCTGGCCTATGCCTACGACTATGCCCGCCGCCTGCTCTACCCGGAAAAGACCGATGCGGAGCCCTTCGCCCCCGGTGCGGTGTTCCTGCTGTCGGTGCTGCAGGTGCTGTTTGCCGCCGAGGCGGAGCTGCTGCCCCACGACCCGGCCTGGACCTTCGATTTCCTGACCGATGATGAGCTGGCCGGCAGTCCCTGTGCCCCGTCCTATCAGCGCTTCCTGCGCCTGTGGAGGCGGGAGTTCGTCTATGAGCTGATGCGTTTGGGACTGGAGGTCACGCCCTACCGCACCCTTGAGCATATCGCCGGTGTCCACCACCTCGCCGTCACCGCCGCCCGCGCCCTGCGGAAAAGCGGCGTGGCCGTGGACGTGGCCCTGGTCTCCGGCGCCGCCGCCGGCCACGATCTGGGCAAGTTCGGCTGCCGCCCCGGCGAGCGCGTGCCCTACCTGCACTATTTCTACACCGACCAGTGGTTCCGCCGCCGCCGGATGACCGATATCGGCCACGTGGCCGCCAACCACTCCGTCTGGGACCTGGAGCCCGACTACCTCTCCGTGGAGGCGCTGCTGCTGATCTACGCCGACTTCCGCGTCAAGCAGCTCCACGATGCGCAGGGCCGGGAGATCACCCGTATCTCCACCCTGGCTCAGGCCTTTCAGGTGATCCTGGATAAGCTGGATGACGTGGACGGCGAGAAGCAGAAGCGCTATACCCGGGTCTACGCCCGGCTGGAGGACTTTGAGCAGTTCATGGTCAGCTGCGGCGTGGATGTCACCATGTCCGGCGGCGATACGCCCCCGCTGCCGGAGAAGCACACCGCCCTTATGACCGACGACGAGGCCCTCCGCGCCCTGACGCTCCGCTGCGTGGGCCACAATATGGAGCTGATGCACCGCCTCACCGATCAGCGCAGCTTCGCCCGTCTGCTGGAGGAGGCCCGCGGCGAGACGGATTGGCGCCGTCTCCGCGCTTATCTGGCGGTGATGGAGTCCTACTCCCTCTATCTGCATATCCCACAGAAGGTCCAGACCCTGACGTTCCTCTACGAGCTGCTGATGCACCGCGAGGGCGATATCCGCCGTCAGGCGGCGGCGCTGCTGGGCGAGATCATCGCCGGCTTCCACGCCGGCTACGCCAAGGAGCGCCCCGCCGACATCCGCCCGGACCCCCGGGCCATCACCGACGTGGACCAGTGGAGGCTCTATCTGGACAAGATACTGTATCCCGACCATAAGCTCATGCCCCAGCACCGCCGCTGGATCGGCTATACCCTGAAATTCGCCGTCGGCTCCCTGCTGAGCCACTGCCCCGGCCGGGAGGAGCGCTTCCTGGCCCCGGTGTTCGCCTACTACCGCAGGCCGGAGGATCTGGACGACTACACCGCCTTCCAGCTGCTGGATACCGCCGCCGCTCTGCCGGATACGGCCTATACGGCCAGCCGCGCCCGGCAGATGATGGACTTTGCCGCCGCCCTGTCCCTGCGTAAGGACCTGACCATCCGCATGGCCGCCGTGCTGCTGCTGGACCGTCTCGCCCGCCTGTACCCGGAGGACGGCCGCGCGCTGGAGGCCGTGACCGCCGTCCCCGACGGCGACAGCGGCACCCTGCGCTATCTCAAGCAGGATGTGCTCTCTCAGGGCGCGCCCCTTCTTCTGCCGGAGGACGTGGTCTCCGAGATCTTCCTGGACAACCTGAAGACTGCCACGCCGTGGATCACCAAGCAGGGCAACCTGCGCCTGCTGACGGACTTTGCCCGCAGCGGCAAAAGCCCCGCCCTCCATATCGCTACCCACCTGTCCAATCTCATCAAGGTCAGCGACCGCGTCACCGTCCGCCACAGCGCCGGCAACGCCCTGCTGGCCCTGGCGCCCCGCCTGACGGCCGACCAGCGCAACGAGGTGGCGGTGGAGCTGTGCCGCGGCCTGGAGCTGGGCCAGCAGGAGTTCACCAAGTATATCCCCGACTACCTGGGCCGTTTTGCCCTGTGGCTGCCCCCGGCGGAGCTGGATGAGGTGCTGGACGACCTTCGCGTGAACCTCAGCTCCTCCGACAGCCGCGTTACCGCCTCCGTGCTGGATACCGTGGGTGTCATCTATGAGGCGTACGATGCCTATCGCTCCCGCTTCCCGGAGACGGACGACGCCTACCGCCGCCGCCGTGAACGGCTGCTGGGCCTGCTGATGCGGGGCCTCAGCGGCATTGACGGCGCCACCCGGCAGGAGGCCCTGTTCGTGTTGGGCCGCCGGGTCTTCGGCTCCGGAGAGCTGGGCCGCCACGAAAAGCGCCGCGCCTTTATGCTCACCCAGCGCAAGCTGCTCTCCGCCCAGGACGAATTCCCCGGCGAGGGCCTGACGTTCTACTACCGGGCCGCCATGCTGGGCAAGCTCTACCGCTTCATCACCGAGGAGCGCCTGTTCCACAAGGGCTTTGACTTCGGCGCGCCCCGCCCCGTGGCCTTCTTCCCCGGCACCTTCGACCCCTTCACCCTGTCCCACAAGGGCATCGTCCGGGCCATCCGCGACCAGGGCTTCGAGGTCCTGCTGGCCATTGACGAGTTCTCCTGGTCCAAAAAGACCCAGCCCTACCGCCTGCGCCGGCGCATCGCCGCCATGGCCGTGGCCGACGTGTTCCTCGTCAGCATTTTCCCGGAAGACTTCCCGGTGAACATCGCCAACCCGGAGAACCTCCACGAGCTGCGCGCCGCCTTCCCGGGCCGCAGCGTGTCCATCGTGGTGGGCAGCGACGTGGTGCTCCACGCCTCGTCCTACAAAAAGCCCGTCACGCCGGACTCCATCCACACCTTCGACCACGTGGTCTTCCGCCGCACCGAGCCGGATGCCGAGCCGGCGGATTACAGCTGCATCACCGGCAAGGTGCTGGAGCTGACGCTCCCGCCCCAGCTGGAGGAGATCAGCTCCACCCGCATCCGCGAGGCGGTGGACGCCAACCGCGACATCTCCAACCTCATCGATCCCACGGTGCAGGAGTTCATCTATCGCCGCGGCCTGTACCTCCGCGAGCCCCAGGACAAGCCCGTTCTCCGCACCGAGGACCTGAGCTTCCTGCCCGCCTCGCCGGAGACGGCGGAGAAATTCCTTCGCACCATGCTCTCCGTGCCCACCGCCGCGGCGCTGCGGACGCAGATCGAGAGCCGCGGCGACGACGTGATGGTCTGCCGGGACACCGACGGCACCATTCTGGGCGCGGCCAGCTACGCCTGCCTGGACTCCGCCCGCCTCTTCGCCCGCCTGGGCGACCCGGCCCTCTCCGGTCTGGTCCGCCAGAACGCCGGCGGCCGCACCCTGCTCATCAGCGGGCTGTTCGTGCCCCGGGGCGAGCGCCAGAGCGACCTCTGCCAGCTGCTCATCACCGAGGTGCTGACCCTGGCCCTCAGCCGTGAGTTCACCTATGCCCTCTACCTTCCCCTGGAGGGCGCCGTCTCCGGCTACGGCCGCCAGCTGCTGACGCTCCAGGGCTTCGTCCCGGCTGGTGACAGCACGGACGCCCTGGCCGTGGATATGCGCTGCCCCATCGTCCTCAGCCGCAACGTGGACACCGCGGTGAAGGCGCCCTTCAGCTCCTCGCCCCGGGTGCTCGCCGCCATCGCCGCCGCCCACCGCCGCCTGCAGGCGGCGCTGACAAAGCTGCAGCCCGGATCTCTGGTGCTCAGCCTGTCCGCCGGCGTCATCTACCACCGGCTGCTCCAGCGTATCACCGGCCGCAACGGCGTCCCCGCGGAGCCCACCACGCCCCGCGTCCTCGGCCCGGATATCTGCGTCCCCTACGGCAAGATCCTCCGCGGCGTGGCCGTGCCCAACACCGTCACCAAGACCCTGCGTACCGACAAGGTCTACGAGCCGGACCTCAGTGCCTACTCCATTGAGGCCTACCCGGACTACTCGCCCCTGCCCGACCAGGTCCGCACCATCCACGCCTTTGCCCGCCCCGTCATTCTCGTGGACGATATGCTCCACGACGGCAAGCGCATCCGCCGCCTGGCCCCGCTGCTCGCCGAGACGAACACCCCCGTGGATCAGGTGCTGGTGGGCTACCTCACCGGCATGGGCCGCGACCTCATGGAGCAGCTGGGCTACGACGTGGACGCCATCTACTACCTGCCCAACCTGCGCCTGCGCTTCGTCGAGTCCACGCTCTATCCCTTCATCGGCGGCGACACCGTTCGCCGCAGCGAGGCCCTGCCCGGCGGCCTTCAGCCCGCCGTCAACCGCATCCTGCCCTACGCCGCCCCCGAGTACACCGGCATGGACGACGAGACCGCCTGGGAGCTCTCCCTCTGCTGCCTTGAGAATGCCCGCGATATCCTCCTGGCCCTCGAGACCGAGTTCCGTTCCCTCTACGCCCGCAACCTCACCCTCAGCCGTCTCGGCGAAGCGGTCATCCTGCCCCTCTGTCCCGACAAGGGCGGCTGCATGACCTACGATCTCTCCCGCGCCGCCAGCACGTATCTTGAGGGAGATATAGAGCTCCTGAAACGTATGCGTCCCAGATAAAGGCACATCTTTTGCGCCAATACTTCGTTGCGTCGGCTTGACGTACACACGGTACGCCTGCGCCTCCGCGCCTCGTCTTGACACAAAATCTGAACCTTTATCAAGACTGTGCGGCGCCGCCTCGTCATCGGCAGGACGCAAGATCCGGCACATTCTCTATTCCTCAAGGGGGGCCTGCGCCTCCGCGCCTCGTCTTGACACAAAATCTGAACCTTTATCAAGACTGTGCGGCGTCGCCTCGTCATCGGCAGGACGCAAAATCCATCGCTTTTACGGGCATGACGTGTGCCGTCCCGCTATCGCAGGACGCAAGATCCGGCACATTCTCTATTCCTCAAGGGGGGGCCTGCGCCTCCGCGCCTCGTCTTGACACAAAATCTGGACCCTTATCAAGACTATGCGGCGCCGCCTCGCCATCGGCAGGACGCAAAATCCATCGCTTTTACGGGCATGACGTGTGCCGTCCCGCTATCGCAGGACGCAAAATCCGGCACATTCTCTGCTCCTCAGGGGGCCTGCCGTGGCGTGAAATTTGCGCGTCAGCACCCCGCCGGAGGCAAAAAGATAGAAACAGGAGAAGCTACTATGATCGATCTCAACGATACCAACCTGCCGCGCATCCCGTCTAAGTGCCGCGTCACCCTGCTGGCCCTGGGCGATGTGGGCAGCACGCTGCTGATGGGCCTGCGGCTCATGGGCGGCGACGTGATAGGCTCCATCGGCATCTGCGACGTGCGCCCCGGCGTCTCCGACCGCTGGGAGTTCGAGCTGAACCAGATACAGTCCCCGGACGGTGCGGCGCTGCCCCCGGTGGACATCATCGCGCCGGAGCAGCTGTTCGACGGCGACGTGTTCCTGTTCTGCGCCTCCCGGATGATCCCGGATACCTCCGTTACGGCGGGGGATGTCCGCATGGCCCAGTACGGCCTGAACCGGGAGCTGGTGTCCATCTACGCCCGCATGGCCCGGGACAGGCGGTACAGGGGCCTGTTCTGCGTGGTCAGCGATCCGGTGGACCCACTCTGCCGTGCCGTCCTGCGTGAAAGCGGCTTGTCCCCGGCCCAGGTCCGGGGCTTCGGCCTGGGCGTTATGCACGCCCGCGCCCTGTACTACGCCCGGAGGGACCCTCGCTTCGCGTCCTACCTTACCGAGGGCCGCGCCTTCGGCCCCCATGGCGAGGACCTGGTGCTGGCCAACTCCATTGCGCACTACGACGACGCCCTCTCCCGTGAGTTGACGGAGAAGGTGGCCCACGCCAATCTGGAGATGCGTAAGCTGGGCTACAAGCCCTATGTGGCCCCGGCCCTGTCCTCCGGCGCGCTGAGCCTGCTGGCCCTGCTGCGGGGGCAGTGGCATTATTCCTCCGTCTACGACGGCCAGGTGTTCATGGGATGCCGCAATCGTCTGACCCCCGCCGGCATCGAGACGGAGCCGCTGACCCTGCCGCCTGCCCTGCAAAAGCGTATCGACGACACCCGCGCCAAGCTGAACGCCATAGAATAACGGAGGTATCCGCCATGCTCACCGTTCTGCTCCCCGAAAACGACCGCAGCCCCGCCCTGCGGGACCTGCTGGTGCCCCTGCTGCCCCCGGGCAGCGATATCCGCGACCCCGATGACGGGCTGGAGGACCTGGCCGGCCGCCGTCTGCTGTTCGCTGTGGCGCTGGACGAGGGCGGCTGCAATATGGCCTATTACCGTATGCTCTCCCGCCTGCGCCGCAGCACGGACCTGCTCTCCGACAGTATCGGCGCGTGCATCGTCACCGGCGTGGGCGAGTTCTACACCAAGGATGTGGCCCGGGACATGGTCTTCGCCGCCAACCAGGCGGGCTGCGGCTTCCTCGGCCGCCCGCTGGTGGAGGCCACCGGTTCCCTGCGGAATTTCCGCACCCAGGCCAAGATCGGTGGTACCGACGAGGTCACGGCCTTCCATGCCGCCGTGGCGGAGCTGCTCTCCCGCCTGAACGGCTGGGAAAAGCCCGCCCCCATCCGCCATGTGCTGGCTCTCCACGCCTCCCAGCGCGCCACGTCCAACACCCTGGCCCTGTGGGAGTTGGTGAAGGCCGGTCTTCCGTCGGACCTCGGCGTGCAGGAGATCTGCCTCCGCAACGGCACCATGGCCGACTGCAACGGGTGCAGCTATACCGCCTGTCTCCACTTCGGCGAGCAGGGCGGCTGCTTCTACGGCGGCCCCATGGTGGACGAGGTCTATCCCGCCGTGCGGAAATGCGACGCCCTGGTCATGCTCTGCGCCAACTACAACGACGCCCTGGCTGCCAACCTGACCGCCTGCGTCAACCGGCTCACGGCCCTGTTCCGCCAGACCCGTATGTACGAAAAGCGGCTCTTCGGCCTGATCGTCTCCGGCTACTCCGGCGGCGACCTGCTGGCCCGCCAGCTGATCTCCGCCCTGAATATGAACAAGTCCTTCTACCTTCCGCCCCGCTTCTCCCTGCTGGAAACGGCCAATGAGCGCGGCAGTCTGGTGAAGCTGCCGGGCATCGAGGCGCAGGCGGCGGCCTTCGCCCGGCACATCGCGGAGAGCTGAATAACCCCGCCGCAAACCGGGGAAAATACTTCCATCAATCAAAAGGAGGTGTGTTCCATGCAGGCAATGGTGTTGGAGAAGGCGTGCATCCAGTGCGGACTGTGCGCGGGGCTGTGCCCGGAGGTGTTTGCGCTGAACAGCGGCGAGCCCGCCCGGGTGACGGTGGACCCTATCCCGGACGCGCAGAAGATCGGCGTGCAGGAGGCGGCGGACAGCTGTCCCGTGGCCGCCATTCAGGTAACGGCGTAAAAATCCCCGGAAATGCCGCAAAAACCACTTTACAACGGTGATTTTCTGTGGTATCATCTCAAAGTACGCGCTAAGCGCGTCCGACCCCTGCCTTAGCCCTGCGGAGCGTTCCATCTCTCCCACGGCCCAGGCTGCGGGCGTATTTCAAGAAAGGTGGAAACACAACTATGATGCTGAAAGATCAGAAGACCTCTATCATCGAGGCCAATCGCACCCACGAGACCGACACCGGCTCCCCCGAGGTCCAGGTGGCCATTCTCACCGAGCGTATCAACCAGCTGACCGCGCACCTGAAGGTCCATCCCCATGACTTCCACAGCCGCCGCGGTATGCAGATGATGATCGGTAAGCGCCGTCGTCTGCTGGACTACCTGGCCAAGAAGGACATCGAGCGTTATCGTGCCCTGATCGCCAAGCTGGGTCTGCGTAAGTAAGTTGAAACAGGGTGATGTGCGCTTGCGCATCACCCTTCTTTCACATTCTGCGCCGTGTACAAATTGACCATTAGCAGTTGAAAATGCGCCGAAATTCAGGGTTTCGGAGCGTTTTCAAGTGCTAACGGCGATAGGTCGCGGGCAGAATGCCATTTCACAAAAAAGGAGAAACGATATGTCAACGATCATCACCAAGCGCCAGTTCCCCCACTATCACAAATACACCATGGACCTGGCCGGCCGTCCCCTGACGCTGGAGGTCGGCAAGCTGGCTGAGCTTGCCAACGCCGCCGTCATGGTGGGCTATGGCGACACCCGCGTCCTCTGCTGCGTCACCGCCGCGCCCCGTCCCCGCGACGGCATCGACTTCTTCCCCCTGTCCGTGGACTTCGAGGAGAAGATGTACGCCGTGGGCCGCATCCCCGGCAGCTTCAACCGCCGCGAGGGCCGTCCCGGTGAGAAGGGCATCCTGACCTCCCGCGTCATCGACCGCCCCATCCGCCCCCTGTTCCCCTACGACTTCCGCAACGACGTGTCCGTCATGTGCACCGTCATGGCCGTGGACCACGACTGCTCCCCCGAGATCGCCGCGCTGATCGGCACCTCCGCCGCCCTGGCCATCTCCGACATTCCCTGGAACGGCCCCGTGGCCGCCCTGAAGGTGGGCCTGGTGGACGGCAAGCTGGTCTTCAACCCCGACGCCGAGCAGCGCAAGGTCAGCGATCTGGACGTGACCGTCGTCTCCACCGGCAAGAAGGTCGTCATGATCGAGGCCGGCGCCAACGAGGTCCCCAACGATGTCATGTTCGAGGCCATCAAGCAGGCCCACGAGGAGAACCAGAAGCAGATCGCCCTCATCAATCAGATGGTGGCCGAGATCGGCAAGCCCAAGTTCGACTATCCCCACGCCGACTTCAACTACGAGCTGTTCAACAAGATCACCGCCGACTTCATGGACGAGGCCAAGGCCGCCATGGACACCGACGACAAGAACGTCCGCGAGCAGCGCTGGAACGCCATGATCGAGAAGTGGCACGAGAAGTACCTGGAAGAGTACCCCAACATGGACCAGTACCTGGAGGAGATCACCTACAAGTTCCAGAAGATGATCGTCAAGAAGTGGCTGCTGGAGGGTCACCGTGTGGATGGCCGCCAGAAGAACGAGATCCGTCCCCTGGACGCCGAGGTGGGCGTGCTGCCCCGGGTCCACGGCTCCGGCCTGTTCACCCGCGGTCAGACTCAGGTGCTGTCCGTCTGCACGCTGGACACTCTGTCCGCCAACCAGAAGCTGGACACCATCTGGGAGGAGACGGAGAAGCGCTATATGCACCACTACAACTTCCCCGGCTACTCCGTCGGTGAGGCCAAGCCTGCCCGCAGCCCCGGCCGCCGCGAGATCGGCCACGGCGCGCTGGCCGAGCGCGCCCTGCTGCCCGTCATTCCTCCCGTGGAGGAGTTCCCCTACGCCATCCGCGTGGTCAGCGAGGTCGTGTCCTCCAACGGCTCCACGTCCCAGGGCTCCATCTGCGGCAGCACCCTGGCCCTCATGGACGCCGGCGTGCCCATCAAGGCCCCTGTGGCCGGCATCTCCTGCGGCCTGATCCAGGATGACGACGGCTCCTTCACCACCTTCATCGACATCCAGGGCGTGGAGGACTTCCACGGCGAGATGGACTTCAAGGTGGCCGTGGACCAGGTCATGCTGCCCTGCATCGCCCAGCCCCGGCCCGAGGTCAGCAAGTACGCCCCCAAGATGGTCACCATGCACATCGACCCGGATAAGATCCGCGACGTCATCGGCAAGGGCGGCTCCGTCATCCAGAAGATCGTGGCCGAGTCCGGCGCCAAGATCGACATCGACGATGACGGTACCATCCACATCGCCTCCCCCGATGCCGAGAGCTGCGAAAAGGCCAAGAAGTGCATCGACGACATCGTCTTCGTGCCCGAGGTGGGCCAGCTGTACTACGGCCGCGTCGTGCGCCTGATGACCTTCGGCGCCTTCGTGGAGCTGGCCCCCGGCAAGGACGGTCTGGTCCACATCTCCAAGCTGGCCGACAAGCGCATCGAGAAGGTGGAGGACGCCTGCAAGATCGGCGACATGATGTGGGTCAAGGTCACCGAGATCGACGAGAAGGGCCGCGTGAACCTGAGCCACAAGGACGCCATGAAGGAGATCGCCGCCAAGGAAGCCGCCGGCGAGCCCATCAAGTAAAGCATCGTTTTTTATATCCCCCGGTCCGCCGGGGGATATTTCTTTTTCCCGCCGCCTGTGGTATACTGAGAAAAACACCCTGCAAGGAGGTCCCGCCTATGTCCGACACCATCGCCGCCATCGCCACGCCCGGACAGCCCAGCGCCATCGGTATCCTGCGCCTGTCCGGCCCGGATACCTGTGCCGCGCTGGACGCGGTGTTCCGCGCCAAAAACGGCAGGCCCGCCGCGCAGCAGCGCCCCCGCGCCATGGTGCTGGGTGAGCTGCTGGACGAGACGGGGCAGGTCATCGACAGCGTGCTGTGCGTCCATTTCCCTGCGCCCCACAGCTATACCGGAGAGGACTGCGCCGAGCTCCACTGCCACGGCAGCCCCATCGTGCTGGACACGGGCCTCCGCGCCCTGTTTGCCGCCGGCTGCCGCCAGGCCGGTCCCGGCGAGTTTACCAAGCGGGCCTTTCTCAACGGGCAGCTGGACCTGCTCCAGGCGGAGTCCGTGGCGGACCTGATCGATGCCGAGACGGCCCAGCAGGCCCACAACGCCGTCTGCCAGCTGGACGGCGCGCTGAGCCGCACCGTGGCGCGTATCTACGACGGCCTCATGGACATGGCCGCCCGGTTCTACGCCGTGGTAGACTATCCGGACGAGGACATCGAGGATCTCCAACGCGAGCAGATGCTGGACACCCTGCGCCGGGCCCAGAACGATCTGGAAGCGCTGGTGGCCGGGTTCTCCCGCGGCCGTTTGCTGAAGCTGGGCGTGCCCACGGTGCTGCTGGGCAAGCCTAACGCCGGCAAATCCTCTCTGCTGAACGTCCTCCTGGGCTATGACCGGGCCATCGTCACCGATATCGCCGGCACCACCCGCGACACGGTGGAGGAAAAGGTCGCCGTGGGCGGCGTGCTCCTGCGGCTCATCGACACGGCGGGCATCCGCGACGGCGGCGACGCCGTGGAGACCATGGGTGTGGAGCGCAGCCGCGCCGCCGCGAAGCAGGCATCTCTGGCCCTGCTGGTGCTGGACGGCTCCCGGGAGCTGACGGCGGAGGACGAGGCCGCCATCGCCCTGGCCAACACCGTCCCCCACCTGATCGTGGCCGTCAATAAATCCGACCTGCCCCGGGCGCTGGACGTCGGCGCCCTGGCGGACCGCTTCGACAACGTGCTGTCCGTCTCCGCCGCCACCGGCGCGGGACTGGACACGCTGACCGACGCCATCGCGGCGCAGTTCCCGGCAGGCGAGAGCACCGGCGGCGCGCTGCTGACCAACGCCCGTCAGGCCGACGCCGCCAACCGAGCCCTCTCCGCCGTGGCCGAGGCCCGCGGCGCCCTCCGTATCGGCATGACCCCCGACGTGGTGCTCACCGACTGCGAGGCGGCGCTGGCCGCGCTGGGTGAGCTGAACGGCAAACAGGTCCGCGACGATCTGGTGGACACCATCTTCTCCCGCTTCTGCGTGGGGAAATAGGCGATAGACACCTGCATTTCTGCTAATATTCCGTATTATTTACAATTTGGCTCTTTTCCTGCGGCGGTTTTCATGCTATGATAGCGGGGAATATCACTCCCAAGGAGGTTTATCCCATGCGCGAATATGTCATTATGACCGACAGCTGCTGCGACCTGACCGACCACATGGCCAAGGAGCTGGAGCTGACCGTGGTGCCCCTGACCGTCCACATCGATGGGCACGATTACCCCAACCTGCTGGACGGCAGCGCCATCAGCTTCGAGGATTTCTACGGCAAGATCCGCGGCGGCGTGCTGGCCACCACCTCCGCCGCCAACGTAGGCCAGTTTCAGGAGGCCATGCGCCCCATTCTGGCTGCCGGCAAGGACATCGTCAGCATCAACTTCTCCAGCGCCCTCTCCACCACCTACCAAAGTGCGTGCATCGCCGCCCAGGACATGAAGGAGGAGTTTCCCGATGCCAACATCTATGTGGTGGACTCTCTCTCCGCCTCTCTGGGCCAGGGCCTGCTGCTGTATCTGGCGGCGCACAAGAAGCAGGAGGGTCTGTCCGCTCAGGAGCTGGTGCAGTGGGTGGAGGACAACAAGCTCCACATCGACCACTGGTTCACCGTGGACGACCTGAACTACCTGAAGATGGGCGGCCGTCTCAGCGCCGGCGCCGCGTTCTTCGGCTCCATGCTCTCCATCAAGCCCGTCATGCACACCTCCGACGAGGGCAAGCTGGTCCCCGTCAGCAAGGTCCGCGGCCGCAAGGCCAGCCTGAAGGCCCTCATCGACAAGATCGCCGAGCTGGGCATCGAGCCCAGCGAGCAGGTCATGTTCATCTGCCATGCCGACTGCGAGGTGGAGGCCCGCGCCGTGGCCGAGGAGATGAAGGCCCGCTACGGCGTCAAGGAGGTCTACATCAACTACATCGGGCCTGTGATCGGCAGTCACACGGGGCCGAATACGATGGGCATTTTCTTCGTAGGCACCAAGAGATAACGGCGCGTCTCTTGCGCCAATACTTCGTTGCGGCGGCTTGCCGTACACAAAGTACGCCTGCGCCGCCGCGCCTCGTCTTGGCGCAAGATCCATTGCCGTTAGAGGCTTGCCATCGGCAGGACACAAGCTCCGACATCGATGGAGCGCCTCGTCTTGGCGCAAGATCCATTGCCGTTAGAGGCTTGCCATCGGCGGGACGCAAGATCCGACATCGATGGAGCGCCTCGTCTTGGCGCAAGATCCATTGCCGTCAGAGGTTTGTCATCGGCGGGACACAAGCTCCGTCGCCGCTGGCGGTGTACGGTGCATTTCAACTTTGCGGGAGGTCATCCTATGGACTGGCTGGAACTCAAGATCGACACGAGCCACGCGGGCTTGGACGCGGTGACGGACATGCTGGAGCAGCAGGGGGTCACCGGCGTGATGATCGACGACGAGGCGGACTTTCAGAGCTTTCTGGAGAACAACCGCCAATACTGGGATTATGTGGATGACGACCTGCTGGCACAGAAGAAGGGCGTCAGCCGCGTGACGTTCTATCTGGAACGGAACGAGGATGCCTACGGCACCGTGGCCGCCGTGCGTATGGCCATGTCGGCGCTGAAAAAGGAGCACCCGGAGTACGCGCCCCTGCTGCTGACCATGGCCGACGTGGCCGACGAGGACTGGGAGAACAACTGGAAGCAGTTTTACAAGCCCATGGAGATCGGCAGCCGCCTGCTGGTGGTGCCGGAGTGGGAGGAGGCCGCCGACCCCACGCGGGTGAAGCTGGTGCTGAACCCCGGCCTGACCTTCGGCACCGGCAGCCACGCCACCACCCGCCTGTGCCTGCAGGCGCTGGATACCCACATTCACGGCGGCGAGCGTGTCCTGGACCTGGGCTGCGGCAGCGGCATCCTGTCCATCGCCGCCCTGCGCCTGGGCGCGGAGAGCGCCTTCGCCTGCGACATCGACGAGAAGTGCGTGGACGTGGCCTATGAGAACGCCGCCCTGAACGGCATCGGGAAGGACCGCTACACCGTCCGCTGGGGCGATGTGCTCACCGACGCCGCCCTGCGGCAGGAGATGGGCGCCGGCTATGATATCGTGGTGGCCAACATCGTGGCGGATGTCATCATGGGCCTCAGCCCCCACGTCCGTCCCTTCCTGAAGCCCGGCGGCCTCTTCCTCTGCTCCGGTATCATCGACGACCGGGCGGCGGAGGTGCTGGAAAAGCTGAAGGCCGACGGCTGGGATGTGTTCGAGCAGCGCAGCAGTGAGGGCTGGTTCAGCTATCTCTGCAAGTAACGCTAAGGAAAAGGCGGCGCGGAACTGCCGTCTCGGCCATTACAGCACACCTGCCGCATCTCTGTGGGTAACGACAAAAAAAGACCGGCGTGGGCCGGTCTTTTTTGTGCTTCGTCCGTCCGCGCCGCCGGGAACGGGAGAATTCACGGAATGTACTTTTCTTTTTCCTGAAAAGTTGCTATACTGAAAGCGAACGTAACATATAGCGAACGCGAATGTATACAGCAAAAGCAACGGAAAGTAAACGAAAGTAAAGGAGAAAACCGAAGCCATGATGAAGCGAATTCTGCGCCTGACGGCGTTTTTGCTGGGGTTGACGCTGCTGCTGTCCGCCTGCGGCAATACGGCGAATAAAGAGCTGGTGGACGCCTCCACCCAGACCGCCCCGCCCGTAGAAGGCGTCACCGCCCTGGCCCTGTGCGACGGCGATGTGACCCTCCGTTTTGAAAAGGACGAAACCGGCGCCTGGACCTGGTTTGACGACCCCGCCTTCCCCCTGGACCAGACGGCGCTGGAGGACCTGCTGGCCCTGCCCGCCACCCTGGACAGCGGCGAAACGGTGGCCGATGTGCAGGAGCTGGCCGTCTATGGCCTGGAGGCTCCCAAGAAGTATATCACCGTCACCTCCGACGGCGTGGACGTCGTCTATTATCTCGGCGACCAGGCCGCGGATGGCCGTTGGTACGTGCTCACCCCTGCCGGTACGGTGCGCTATACCTCTGACGAAAATAAGATGCTGCTCAGCCGCAGCATCTACGCCATGGCGGTCCTGCCCGTTCTGCCGGTCATCGAGCCGGACAGGCTGGTCAGCGTAAGTCTGCTACGCGCCGACGGCACCGCTGCCGTCTCCTTCTACACCGCCGAGGACGGTACCCGCCGCAGCGCCAACCGGGACGTCACGGAAAAGACCGCCGCCCTGGCTGATGAGATCGCTGCCCTGACGCTCACCGCCTGCGTGGACTACGACCCGGCGGAGGGTGCGGCCGCCGTCTGCGGCCTGGACACGCCGGAGGTCACGCTGACGGTGAACTACCTGGCTGACAACAGCGCCGAGCGGACGCTGATCCTTGCCGTCGGCCTGTCCACCGGCGACGGCGGCCGCTATGTGGCCCTGGACGGCGACACCACCATCTACCGGATGGAGGAGTCGTCCCTGACCCAGATCCTGACCCTGTCCGGGACGGGGCTGTAAGCCATGAAAAGGGAGGCGCGGCTATGCGTATACTGATCGTGGAGGATGAAAAGCGCCTGGCGGGCACCCTGCAGGACCTGCTGCGCCGCCAGGGCTACACCGCCGACGTGTGTTATGACGGCATCTCCGGCCTGGACAACGCCCGCAGCGATATCTACGACCTGCTGGTGCTGGACGCCATGCTTCCCGGCATGGACGGCTTTACCCTGCTGCGCCAGCTGCGCGGCGGCGGCAGCCGCCTGCCGGTGCTGATGCTCACCGCCCGCAGTGAGCTGAATGACCGCGTCCGCGGCCTGGACGCCGGTGCGGACTACTATCTGACCAAACCCTTCGAGCCGGAGGAGCTGCTTGCCTGTATCCGGTCCCTGCTGCGCCGTGGCGGTGAGGACGCCGCTGCCGACCCGGAGGTGACTGCCTTCGGCGACCTGACGCTGCACATGGGCACATTCCTGCTGGAATGCGGCCCGCGAAGCGTCCGCCTCAGCCGCCGGGAGTACGACCTGATGGAGCTGCTGATGCGGAACGGCAGTCAGATCGTCTCCAAGGAGCAGCTGATCCTGAAGGTCTGGGGCTACGACTCCGCCGCCGAGGACAACAACGTGGAGGTCTATATCTCCTTCCTTCGCCGCAAGCTCACCCATCTGCAATCCACTGTGAAGATCAAGACCCTCCGTATGGTGGGTTATTGTCTGGAGGTGGAGGCATGATCCGGCACCTTCGCTGGAAGGTGGTGGCCACCAATATGCTGCTGATCTCGCTGGTGCTGCTGGCGGTGTTCGCGGCGGTGTACTTCATCTCCCGGGGCAACTATCACAAGAATGTGCAGCAGCAGCTGTACCAGGCGCTGGAGCAGGGCGACTATGGCCGCAGCCAGCCCGGCATGGACAGCATCCCCTGCTTTGTGGCCGAGGTCTATGGCAGCGGCACCGTCCGCGTGGCCGGCAACAGCTACTATGACCTCAGCGACGAGACCCGCATGGCGGAGATCGTCACTGCCGCCCTGGCGGCGGACGCGGACGCCGGCACGTTGGACGAATTTCATCTGCGCTATCTGCGCCAGCGGGGCTACACCACTACTGCCATTGCGTTTACCGATACCTATCTGGAATACACCTCCCTGCACACACTGCTGAAGGCCTGCTCTCTGGTGGGCTGCGGCGCACTGGTGGTGCTGTTTCTGTGCAGCTATCTGCTCTCCGGTGTGGTTACCAAGCCTGTAGGTGCCGCCTGGGCCCAGCAGGAGCAGTTCCTCTCCGACGCCAGCCATGAGCTGAAGACCCCTCTGACGGTCATCCTTTCCTCCACCGAGCTGCTGGAGCAGAGCGCTTCACCGGAGCAGGCGGTCTACGTGGACAATATCCGGGCGGAGGGCCGCCGCATGAAGGCCCTGGTGGAGGATATGCTCACCCTCTTCCGCGCCCAGAAGAACGCCGGCAGCCCGCCGGACACCGTCACCGACCTGTCGGAGGCGGCGGTGACTGCCGCCCTGCGGTTTGAGCCGGTGGCCTTTGAGGCCGGCCATGTGCTGGATTACGATATTGCGCCGTCTCTTCCTGTCCGGGGCGACGGCGCCAAACTGGGCCAGGCCCTGGCGGTGCTGCTGGATAACGCCGTCAAATACGCCGCACCCGGTACGCCCATCCGCCTGACCGCCGTCCGGCAGGGCAGCCGCGCTGTGGTGTCCGTGACCGATCAGGGGCCGGATATCCCTTCGGACAAGCTCCCCCGCATTTTTGACCGCTTTTACCGCGCCGATGACGCCCGTACCGACGGCGACAGCTTTGGCCTGGGCCTGCCCATTGCCAAAGCCATCGTGGATGCCCACCGGGGCGTCCTTCGCTGTGACAGCAGCGGCGGCGTGACCACCTTCAGTATCTCCCTGCCCCTGACGGCAGGGAAGCAGGAGAGAGGCACAGACCATGTTTGATACCCTTATCCGGGGCGGCACCGTCATCGACGGCACGGGCCGCCCCGCATTTGCGGCCGATGTGGCCGTTTCCGGCGGCAGGATCGCCGCCATCGGCGATCTGCCCGCCACGTCCGCCGCTCATGTTATCGACGCCGCCGGCAGGACCGTTACCCCCGGCTTCATTGACATCCATCGCCACGCCGACGCGGCGCTGTTCCGCCCGGGCTTCGGCGCGGCGGAGCTGTGTCAGGGCCTTACTACCATCGTCAACGGCAACTGCGGCCTCAGCGCCGCCCCCTTTGGCCCCGCCCATAGCGACGCCATCCGGGACTACCTGCGCCCCATCACCGGCGCTCTCCCGCCGGAGCTGGTGACGGAAACCCTCTCCGGCTATTTCGCCTCTGTGCCGGATATCCCCGTCCATGTGGGTATGCTGGCCGGTGCCGGCGTCCTTCGGGCGGACGCGGCCGGCTACGAGCTGGAGCACCTGGAGGACCGCCACTACCGCGCCCTGCACCGCGCCCTGGAGCAGGCTCTGGCCGACGGCGCGCTGGGCGTTTCTCTGGGCCTGGGTTACGCCCCGGAGTGCTTCTATACCACGGCGGAGCTGATCCGTGCGCTCTCACCCATCGCGGGGCAGGACATCCCCCTCACCGTCCATATGCGGCAGGAGGGTGCGGGCGTCTGCGATTCCATCGAGGAGATGCTGCTGGTGGCCCGGGAACTGCGGGTCCCTCTGCATATCAGCCACCTGAAGGCCATGGGCCGGGACAACTGGGGCAAAAAAATACCCCGGGCCCTGGAGCTGCTGCACCGGGCGAAGGAAGAGGGACTGGATGTGGGCTGCGACGTGTACCCCTACACCGCCGGCTCCACCCAGCTGCTGCATATCCTGCCGCCGGAGTTTCTGGAGGGCGGCATGGACGCCGTTGTCCGCCGCCTGGCCGACCCCCACGAACGCGAGACGCTGGCTCACCGTATTGAAGACGGCGGCGGGTTTGACGACATCGCCAAGCTGGCCGGCTGGGACGGCATCTTCCTCAGCAGTCTTCACTGCCCGGAGGACGCGCCGCTGCTGGGCAAAAGCATCGCCCAGGAGGCCGCCATGGAGCACAAATCTCCGCTGGACGCCTGCTGCGACCTGCTGATCCGCGAGCACTGCCAGGTGACTATGATCGACTTCATGGCCGCGGAGGAAGACATCGCCGCTATCCTCCGCAGTCCCCTCAGCTGCCTGATCTCTGACGCCACCTACCCCACCGAGGGGATGCCCCATCCACGGGTCTACGGCAGCTGTACCCGCCTGCTGCAGCACTTCGTCCGGGAACAGGGTGTGCTGACGCTGGAGCAGGGCGTTCACAAGCTGACCCAGGCCCCGGCACAGGCCCTTCGCCTTGCGGGTAAGGGCGTTATCGCCGTGGGTGCGGACGCGGACCTGTGTGTGTTCGACCCCGCCGCCCTCACCGAGCGCGGTACCTATCAGGACCCCTGCCAAACGGCCCTGGGTATGGACGCCGTGCTGGTGGCCGGCCGGCTGGCCGTGAAGAACGGAGAAATGACCGGCGTGAAGGCTGGGACCCTCATCCGCAAATAAAAAGATCTCCCCCGGTCGGGGGAGATCTTTTTATTTCTTTTCGCCGCCGGACACGTTGGCCACGAACACGCACACCAGAATGATGACTACGCCAAGAGCCTGCCACAGGCTGAAATCCTCCTTCAGGAAGAGCACGCCCGCCAGCACCGATACCACCGTGGTCACGTTGGAGAACAGGGAACTCTCTGAGACCGTCAGGTGACTGTTGGCGAAGTTCAGCAGTCCGTAGGCCACGCCGGAGGACAGTATGCCCAGATACAGCACCGCCAGCCAGAAGCTGCCGCTTTGCGCCGGCGCGGTGATCAGCTCGCTGCTTATCCCGCCGGCCTGTATCAGCGCCACCGGAATAAACACCGCCATGCCCACCACAAACATCACATAGGTCATCTCAAAGGGGGTGAAGCGCTTGGCGGCATTGTGGCTCAGCCCATAGTACACCGTGTCGCTGAGCATGGTCAGCAGCAGGAACAGCAGGCCCAGCGCCGAGATCATCACCGCCCCGCCCACGGAGATCAGCGCTACGCCGCCGATCGCGCCCAGGGCGCACAGCACCTGCCGCCGGGTGACGCGCTCATGCAGAACCAGCACGTCCATCAGGATGCAGCACACCGGCACCGCCGCGATGATGGTCCCCGCCACAGCGGCGGAGGTGTACAGAATGCCGTAGTTTTCGAAGATAAAGTACGCCACCGGCTGCACGATGCCCAGCAGAAGCAGCTTTCCCACCGGCTTTCCCTTCAGAGAGAAGGCGAACAGCGGCTTTCCGCGTACCTTGCCCACCAGAGCGTTCAGCGCGATGACCAGCGACATGGCCGCCACCGCCACCGTGAACCGGAAGGCCAGCAGCACTGTGGGCGCCGCCGTGACCAGCGCCATTTTTGAGAACATAAAGCTCATGCCGAAGATGGTGGCCGCGGTCAGCGCCGCCAGCAGCGACAGAATATGCAGTTTTTTCTGGTCCATAGGCAATACCTCTTTCTCTTTAACGCCGGTATCATACCATACGCCGCATGAAATAGCAAGGAAAAGCGATCACCTCCCGCGCTGCGTCCGGAGCAAAAAGGGCGCCGCCCGAAGGGGGCGGCGTCCTTTCACCGGCACGTTGGGAGGGCGCGCCGGCATTCACCAATTTGAAGGGGAATAGGGAGAAAAATTAAGGATAGAGAACAAGGGGTGTTGGGTTACTTGTCCGTTGCCTTGGACACGATACCCGTAACCACCAGGACCGCCACCAGGCTGGCCAGAATGAGGTTCAGCACCATGCTCAGCGCCTCCTTTCGTTTGGGCTTCTTAACGTATCTTTAGCATAGCACAGGACAAGTGATTTGTAAAACGCATGATTATCATCAAAACCATGAAAAATACTTTGCAGCACATGGCGAGATATGCTATACTTGCCCTGAAGGAGGTGTCCCCATGTCCGTCACCAAATACCAGATATACCTCAAGACCGTGGAGCTGGGCAGCTTTACCGCCGCCGCCCGCGCCCTGAATTTCACCCAGTCCGGCGTCAGCCACGCCATCGGCTCGCTGGAGGAGGAGCTGGGCGTTACGCTGCTGGTTCGCAGCCACGGCGGTGTCACCCCCACGGCGGATGGCCGCGCCCTGGCACCGTATTTTCAGGAGATGTGCGCCCTGTCCCACCGTCTGGAGCAGCACGCCGAGGACCTGCGGGGGCTGGACACCGGCCTTATCCGCGTGGCAACCTTCACCAGTGTGTCGGAAAAGTGGCTGCCCGGTATGCTCAAGACCTTTCAGGAAAAGTACCCCCGCATTGAGTTCGAGCTTCTGCCCTCCAACTTCAACAACGAGATATCCGACTGGGTCCTCCACGGTCAGGCGGACTGCGGCTTTATCTCCCTGCCCACCCCGGCGGAGAAGTATCTGGACTACTGGCTGCTCCAGCGGGACCAGTGGAAGGTCATCCTGCCCTGCGACCACCCGCTGGCGGGCCGCCAGCCCTTCCCGCCGGAGGCCCTGGAGCAGTACCCTCTTATCCTGCTGGATGAGGGCGACGACTATGAGATCCAGGCCATTTTCGATCACTACAAGGTCCGGCCCCGGATCCAATATACCGTTCAGCAGGACCAGACGATCCTGGCCATGGTCTCCGGCGGCCTGGGTATCAGCGTCATGGAGGAGCTGATGCTCTACAAGTGCGCCTATCCGCTGGCTGCCAGCACCCTGCCCAAGGTGTTCCACCGGGACATCGGCATCTGTGTCAAGGACAAGAACGCCCTCTCCCACTCCACGCAGGCGTTCATCGACCACACCCGCCATTGGGTGCTGCAAAACTTTCCCGAGGGCTGGAACGCCCCCAAGCCCCATGAGCGATAAACGAAAAAGCGAAACCAAACGCTGTTCTCCGCCGTCAGTATTGGCAGAGGGCGGCGTTTCGCTGTCCGCCGGAGAACGCTTCCGTCCTTCCGGAAACGGTAAAGTGCGCGGGGTCTTGCCCCGCGCCCGAAAGGAGTGTTTACATCATGAAAAAGACATTTGCATTGCTGCTGGCGCTGGTGATGGCGCTGGCTTTGGTGGCCTGCGGCCAGAAGGAGGACAACATCGGCGGCGAGAAAAAGGATGACCAGACGCAGACCGACGGCCAGTCCGTGGATCTGCGGGCGGAGTACGATGCCGCCATCAAGCAGGTGCAGGAGGAGCTGGGCGACAACGCGCCTGTGCTGCTGGAGGAGACGGCTGTGGAGATCCTGAACAGCTACTACCCCGGTCTGGAGAACGCCAAGCTGAAGCAGTCCGTGTTCTTCATCTCGCCCACCGCCACCTCCTGCGAGGTGTCCATGGTGGAGGCGGAGAGCGCCGCCGACGCCGAGATCGTTCGCCAGAGCTTCCAGGCCCGCGTGGACAGCATGGCCAACGACACCACCTACCCCGAGGAGGCCGGTATGTGGAAGAACAACGCCACCGTTACCGTCAACGGCAACTATGTGGTGCTGGAGGTGCTGCCCGACGGCTGCACCGTGCCCGACGCATTTCTGGCAAAATTCTGATTTCCTATGGCGTTTCCCCTTTCTGTGTGCTATGATGGTCTGACCGATACACACAGAAAGGGGAGTGCCCGATGGAGGACGCTCAGATCATAGATCATTTTTTCCGCCGCGACCCGGAGGCCATCCGCGCTGCACAGGAGAAATACGAAAAGCGCTGCCTTGCCGCCGCCCGGCACATCCTGCCGGACGACCGCGACGCGGAGGAGTGCGTCAGCGACGTGTGGCTCCGTCTGTGGAACGCTATTCCGCCGGAGCGCCCCCGTTCGCTGGCGGCGTATATCACCACCGTCACCCGCCGCCTGGCCCTGGACAAGTGCGACTATAACCGTGCCGCCCAGCGCCGCAGCGACCTGACTGTGGCCTTCGAGGAGCTGGAAGGCTGCCTGCCCGCCGAGGACGGCGCAGTCCGCGCCCTGGAGCAGCAGGAGTTCCGCCGTGTGCTCAACGGCTTCCTGCGTAAGCTGACCCGGCAGAGCCGGACGTATTTCGTCCGCCGTTACTGGTATGGCGAGAGCATCCGCGAGATCGCCGACAGCTGCGGCGCGGGCGAGGAGAAGGTCAAATCCTCCCTCTTTCGCACCCGTCAGCGTCTGCGTATCGTGCTGGAAAAGGAGGGGATGCTGTGAACGACAACAGAATGAAGCGCTGGATGGACGCCATCGATGACGACCTGCTGGAGGAGGCCCAGCGTCCCCTGCCCCGCAGCGGTGCGGCGCGCCGCTGGGGTGCGCTGGCCGCGTGCTTCTGCGCCGCGGCCTTGGCCCTGGCCCTGTGGCAGCCCTGGTCCGCCGGTATCGGTGACAATACCGCCGGCGCGGACGCCGACTTCGGCGCCATGGACAAGAGCTTTTCCGTCGCCATGCCGCCTGCGCTGGATGCCGAGCCTCTCTCCGCCTCTCTGGCCCTGCCGGAGGGCGCGTCTCTGACCTCTGACTACCGGTGGCGTCAGGACGGCGAGGGCGCCGTCACCGGCGTGTCCTGTACCGTGCTGCTGGACGGCTATGACTACGACTACGGCGCGGCATATGCCAGCCAGCCCCTGCCTGCCCCGGACGGTACCCTCCCGACAGACACCTATCAGGTGAACGGCCTGACGCTGCTGGTCTATGACGACGGCGCCGTGGGCTGGTACGACACGTCCGCCGGTATCCAGTGGTACTGCGTGGCCTGGGACGGCGGCGCGCCGCTGGTCACAGCCTTTACCCTGATGGACGCCCAGTATTACACCGTCCCCACCGCCCCGGAGGGCGCGGACGTGCTGGGCTACGATCTCTTTGATCTGGACGGCGCGACGGTCACGGAGGTCGCCTTTACGCTGGACGGCGTCACCTGGCACTACCGCATGGCGCCCACTTCGGACGTCTCGGAAACGACACCGGATATCTCCGGCTTCACCGGCGGCAGTCTGACGGCGGAGGGCAAGCTCCGCTGGTGCCCCACCGTCCTTCGCTGGGACGCGGGCGGCGCCGGCTGCATCATCTGGCGTGACCTCGCTCCCGGCTTGGCGTACAGCCTGACGGCCGACACCGGCGCGTCGGAGGATGCGCTCTCCGATATGGCCGCCCTGGTGTTCAAGCCCGCCCAGGAGGAGTCATAAAGCGAAGCAAAAAAGGAAGCACCCCGCGGGGTGCTTCCTTTTTTGCTCAGAATTCCGGTGCGTCCGGCGTCTTGCGGTACAGCAAGGGTTTACCATCGGCGTCCACCAGCAGCGTCAGCCCGCCGGAATTGCCCACGGCGTGGTAGAGATACTGCACGCCGGTTTGGGTATCCACCAGCACCTCGCTGCTGCTGATAAAGCCGCTGTCCTCCATGACCTTGATAAAGCGCTGCTCTTTCTTTGCCATAGGCTTACTCCGCGGCGGGCGCGTCGTTCTCCACCAGCATTTTGGCGCTGGCGGCCAGACCGGCCAGCCCCTGGATCTCGCTGGGGATAATGAGCTTCGTGGCCTTGCCGTCCGCCACCTTCTCCAGCGCCTCCAGTGCCTTCAGCTTGATGACCTGGTCGTTGGGGGCGTTCTCGTTCAGCATCCGCATGGAGTCGGCCATGGCCTGCTGCACCTTCAGGATGGACTCCGCCTCGGCCTCGGCGGCCATGATTTTGGCCTGCTTGGCGGCGTCGGCCCGCAGCAGGGTGGACTGCTTCTCGCCCTCGGCGATCAGCACCTTGCTGGCCTTTTCACCCTCGGCCTGCAGGATGGATTCCCGGCGTTCGCGCTCGGCCTTCATCTGCTTCTCCATGGCGTTCTGGATCTCCCGGGGCGGCAGGATGTTCTTCAGCTCCACGCGGTTGACCTTGATGCCCCAGGGGTCGGTGGCCTCGTCCAGAATGGAGCGCATTTTGGCATTGATGGTGTCGCGGCTGGTCAGGGACTGGTCCAGCTCCAGCTCGCCGATGATGTTGCGTAGGGTGGTGGCCGTCAGGTTTTCGATGGCACTCATGGGGTACTCCACGCCGTAGGTGTACAGCTTGGGGTCCGTGATCTGGAAATAGATGACGGTGTCGATCTGCATGGTCACGTTGTCCTTGGTGATGACCGGCTGGGGATCGAAGTCCGCCACCTGCTCCTTCAGGCTGACCTTTTTCACCACGCGCTCGATGAACGGCAGCTTGAAGTGCATACCCACGCCCCAAACGCTGTGGAACGCGCCCAGACGCTCGATGACATAGGCCTTGGACTGCTGGACGATCTGGATGCAGCTGACGATGACGGCCAGAATGAGAATGACCAGAATGATGATGGCGATGGTTCCCGGTGTCGGCATAGTAGTTCCTCCTTATTCTCCTGTTTGTTTCATAGTTGTAGTATGCTTATGGATGAGGTGAATGATGCGGGCGACTGCGCCCAGCAGTATGGCGGCCAATCCGCCCAGAACATACGGCATATCAAGGCTCCTTCTGTACGATGAGCTTCACGCCCTCCATCCGCAGGACACGCACGGCGGCGTCCGGCTCTATGACCTCCCCGTCGGCGCTGCGCGCCGTCCAGGTCTTACCGTCTATATAGACGGCGCCGGAGGGCAGCGCGTTGTCGATGCGCTCTGTCACGCGGCCCACATTGTTCAGTACCCGGTCGGCATTGGTGGGCTTGATATCCTTTTTCATCAGCTTGACCACCAGCGGCCGGGTGAAGGCCAGCGCCGCGATGGACACCGCGAAGAACAGCCCCACCTGCAGCCACACAGGCCCGCCGCACACCGCGGCGATCAGTCCGGCCACGCTGCCCAGCACGAACCAGATGGATGTCAACCCGGCGGTGGCGGCCTCCGCCACGCCGAAAATAATGATGGCGGCGATCCATATCGTTGTCGCCATGTCTGCGTCGCCTCCTCTCAAAATGAGTCCGATGATGCCGGCCAGCGCGCCGATGCCTACCAGCACAGCTCCAGCCAGCCATTTGTTTTTGGGGGACAGGTTGGTCAGGAAGGCGCCCACAGCGCTGCCCAGCGTGGCGCGGGGCAGGGGGGCGGCCTCCTGCTCCGGCGCGGGGTATGTCTCCGCCGCCGCGGCAGGTACCGGCGCCTCCTCGGCGAACAGGTCGGCGATGGATACCTGATAGCGGTTGCAGATATAAAGGATCTTCTCCATCTCCGGGTAGCCCCGTCCGCTTTCCCATTTGCTCACCGCCTGGCGGGAGACCTGCAGCTGCTCGGCGAATTGCTCCTGTGTCAGTCCGTTGCCGCGCCGTACCGCTGCCAGCCGATCACCAAATGCCATATGTGCCCTCCTTTGCTTTCAGTGCCGTCAGTATACGGGACACCGACGGAAAAGTCTATCACGTTCAGGTTGCATTTCCGTAAAATTGTCTGCCAATGTACCGCGCATGGTGCAACCTCAGGTTTACATTCCCCATTATAGCGTAAGTGGCCCCGAAAAGCCACCGGAAATTTAGGTTGCGCGCTATGGTATTTTTCGGTATACTCTTTGGTAGTCAAGAAACCGAGGTGTATCCCATGATAACTTACGAGATCCCCTGCCTGCTGGGGTTGGAAAAGCTGGTGGCCGACGAGATCAAGCGCCTTGGCCTGGCCGACGTGCGGGCCGAGAATGGCCGTGTGCTCTGTCAGGGCAGCTGGGCGGACTGCGCCCGGCTGAATATCAATCTGCGCTGCGGCGCCCGGGTCATCGCCCTGCTGGGGCAGTTCCCGGCGCGGAGCTTCGAGGAGCTGTTTCAGGGCGTGCGCGCCATCCCCTGGGAGGAGTTTCTGCCCCGGGAGGCGGCCTTCCCGGTAAAGGGCTACTCCATCTCCTCCCAGCTGCACTCCGTGCCCGCCTGTCAGAGCATCATCAAAAAGGCCGTGGTGGAGCGCCTGAAGGCCCACTACGGCATGGATCAGTTTCCGGAGACCGGGACAAAATACCAGATACGCTTTTCTGTGTTCAAGGATCAGGTGTCCATCGGCCTGGATGCCAGCGGCGAAGGGCTGTACAAGCGGGGCTACCGCGCCGTAGGCGTGGAGGCGCCCCTGCGGGAGACGCTGGCCGCTGCCTTGGTGACCCTCAGCCGCTACCGGGGCCGCGACCCGTTCTGCGATCCCTTCTGCGGCAGCGGCACCATCCCCATCGAGGCGGCGCTCATCGCCAAAAACCGCGCCCCCGGTCTGGACCGGCGCTTTGACGCCCAGAAGTGGGCATTTCTGCCGCCTGCGTGCTGGATGGACGCGGCGGACGAGGCCCAGGACAGGGAGTTCCACGGGCAGTACGATATCTGGGGCGGCGACATCGACCCCCGCGCCGTGGAGATTGCCCGGGACAACGCCCGCAAGGCCGGCGTGGACGACTGCGTCCGCTTCCAAGTGGCCGACGCGGCCCAATTCCACCGGGACAGCCCCTACGGCCAGCTGGTGACCAACCCGCCCTACGGCGAGCGTCTGCTGGAGAGGCAGGAGGCCGAGCAGCTGTACCGCGCCTTCGGCAAGGCGTGGCGCACGCTGCCCGCAGGCTGGCGCACACTGGTGCTTTCGAGCCACACGGAGTTCGAGCGCTGCTTCGGCAAGCCGGCGGACAAAAAGCGCAAGCTCTATAACGGCATGATCAAGTGTGATGTGTTTATGTACGGCAATGTCTGACGGCCATCTTTTCCGCTGATGCTTTGTTGCGGCGGCTTGCCGTACACAAAGTACGCCTACGCTGCCGCGCCGCGCCTCAGCGAAAAATCTGAGCCGTTAGGGGGGGCATCTTTTCCGCCCTGCCTTAATAAATCCCCGGCATATGACTTTATTTTCAATTTGTTCACTTTCTTTTGCAGAAACATGATACAATTACCCGTATGCTTTCGAAATAAATTCAACGAAATTCTAATATGTTGATGAGGAGGAGAGCCTCGATGAAGCATATTTTTATCATCAATCCCACGGCGGGCAAGACCGACAGCCGACAAAAGATCTACGACATGGCGGAGTCGCTGCGGCAGAAGCACGGGCTGGACGTGCAGTGCATCCTGACGAAAAAGCAGGGCCACGCCACGGAGCTGGCGAAAAAGCTCTGCGAGACGGGCGAGACGCTGCGGTTTTACGCCTGCGGCGGCGACGGGACCGTCAACGAGGTGGCAAACGGCATTATCGGCTATGACAACGCTGCCATGACTGTGATCCCCGTGGGCACCGGCAACGATTTCCTCAAGAACTTCGGCGATGATATGGAGAAGTTCCGGGACGCCGAAAACCTGTGGGACGGTCCGCAGTTTCCTATGGACGCCATCGACGTCAACGGCCGCGTGGCGCTGACCATCGCCTGCTCCGGCATCGACGCGCGGGTGGCCCGGGACGTACATAAATACAGCGAGAGCCCGCTGCTGGACGGCAAGGGCAGCTATATCTACTCTCTGGCGGTGAATTTCCTGTTCAAGGGCATCGGCACCCACTGGACCATCACCCTGGACGATGTGACCACGGAGGGCGACTGGTCGCTGGTATCTGTGTGCAACGGCCGGTACTACGGCGGCGGCTTTATGCCTGTGGCCGAGGCCCGGATGGATGACGGCGTGCTGAACACCCTGGTGGTCAGAGAGGTCAACCGCCGCACGTTCCTGAAATTTGTGGGGCCGTACTCCAGGGGCGAGTACGCCAAGTTTCCGGAATACGCGCACTGCTCCTGTCCCAAGGTGGTACATATCCACTCGGAGAAGCCGGACATCGTCACCTGCCTGGACGGCGAGAGCGTGGTCAACAGCGATGTGACCATTAAGCTGCACGACAAAAAGCTGAACTTCTTCGGCCCGGAGGGCTGCTCCTGCAACCGGACGGCCCGCGGCTGAGAACAGCGCTTGAACATTTTGTGAATTTTTCAAAATTTCTCCGTTTCCCCCTTGCAAATCCCGCATAGTGTGGTATGATAATCAGCGTTAGCACTCAAGCGTTTTGAGTGCTAACGCTGAAACTGTTTTATCAAAAATAGAAATACAAGGAGGAACCAACTATGAAGCTGACACCGCTTGCTGACCGTGTGGTGCTGAAGATGACCGAGCCGGAGGAGACCACCAAGGGCGGCATTATCCTGACCGGCTCCGCCAAGGAGAAGCCCTCTGTGGCAGAGGTCATTTCCGTGGGCCCCGGCGGCACCGTGGACGGGAAGACCGTGGTCATGTCCGTGAAGGCCGGCGACAAGGTCATCACCGACAAGTATGCCGGTACCAAGGTGACGCTGGAGGACGTGGAGTATATCATCGTCAAGCAGAGCGACATCCTGGCAATCGTGGAGTGATGTGCTTTGCCGCGTACACGCCGCGGCAAATGCTTTAAGTTTGCGTGTTCTCTTGTAAATCATTCTCAATTTTGGAGGCATTAGATATGGCAAAGATCATCAAGCGCGGCGACGAGGCCCGCAAGGCGCTGGAAGCCGGCGTCAACCAGCTGGCGGATACCGTAAAGGTCACCCTGGGCCCCAAGGGCCGCAACGTGGTGTTGGATAAGAAGTTCGGCACACCCCTCATCACCAACGATGGTGTTTCCATCGCCAAGGAGATCGAACTGGACGATCCGTTCGAGAACATGGGCGCGCAGCTGGTGCGCGAGGTATCCACCAAGACCAATGACGTGGCCGGCGACGGCACGACGACCGCTACATTGCTGGCACAGGCCATGATCCGTGAGGGCCTGCGTAACCTGGCCGCCGGCGCCAACCCCATCGTGATGAAGAAGGGCATGGCCAAGGCCGTGGAGGCCGCTGTGGGCGCCATCAAGGAGCAGAGCCAGAAGGTCAACGGTACCGCCGATATCGCCCGCGTGGGCACGGTGTCCTCCGGCGATGAGACCATCGGCAAGCTGATCGCCGAGGCTATGGAGAAGGTCAGCGCCGACGGCGTGATCACCATCGAGGAGTCCAAGACCGCCGAGACGTACAGCGAGGTCGTGGAGGGCATGATGTTCGACCGCGGCTACATCACCCCCTATATGGCCACCGATATGGAGAAGATGGAGGCCGTCGTGGACGATCCCTACATCCTCATCACCGATAAGAAGATCTCCGTGATCTCCGACATCCTGCCCCTGCTGGAGCAGATGCTGCAAAGCGGCAAGAAGCTGTTTATCATCGCCGAGGACGTGGAGGGTGAGGCCCTGTCCACCCTGCTGGTGAACCGGCTGAAGGGCGTGCTGAACGTGGTGTGCGTCAAGGCCCCCGGCTTTGGCGACCGCCGCAAGGAGATGCTGCAGGATATCGCCATCCTGACCGGCGGCCAGGTCATCAGCGAGGAGCTGGGCCTGACGCTGAAGGATGCCACCATTGATATGCTGGGCCGTGCCCGCCAGATCAAGGTGACCAAGGAGAACACCATCATCGTGGACGGTATGGGCGACCAGCAGGCCATCAAGGACCGCGTGGCCCAGATTCGCGCGCAGATCGGTGCGACCACCAGCGAGTACGACAAGGAGAAGCTGCAGGAGCGCCTGGCCAAGCTGGCCGGCGGCGTGGCGGTCATCAAGGTCGGCGCGGCCACCGAGACCGAGATGAAGGAGAAGAAGCTGCGTATCGAGGACGCCCTGAACGCCACCAAGGCCGCTGTGGAAGAGGGTATCGTGGCCGGCGGCGGCACCATCTATGTGAACGTGATCCCCGCTGTTACCGCGCTGCTGAACAGCACCGAGGGCGACGAGCGTGTGGGCGTGTCCTTGGTGGCCAAGGCCCTGGAGGCCCCCATCCGCCAGATCGCGGCCAATGCCGGCATCGACGGCTCCGTGGTGCTGGAGAAGGTGCGCTCCGCCGGTAAGAACGGCTACGGCTTCGACGCCTATAAGGAGGAGTACTGCGATATGATCGCCAGCGGCATCGTGGATCCCGCCAAGGTCACCCGCAGCGCCCTGGAGAATGCCGCCAGTGTGTCCGGCATGGTGCTGACCACCGAATCCCTGGTGGCCGACAAGCCCCAGCCCCCCGCACCGGCAGCCCCCGCACCCGACATGGGCGGCATGGGGATGTATTAATAAATTGACGCACGGGGGACACGGCGCCAGCCGCGTCCCCCGTATTTTCTCCCGGTTTTGCAAAAAAGCTGTTGACAAAGGGAGCTGAAATATGGTATAGTAACTCGTGCCTGTCGAGGATGACATGGCGGCGTAGCTCAGTTGGCTAGAGCATGCGGTTCATACCCGCAGTGTCACCGGTTCAAATCCAGTCGCCGCTACC
>PPYF01171700.1_pt1 | contig 71516 bp, 60 predicted proteins | sample 1559871 | NCBI WGS metagenome assembly PPYF01 (sample SAMN08240021, study PRJNA423297) | Human gut metagenome, whole genome shotgun sequencing project.
CGCGGGCAACGAGCCAAGCGGACATGCTTGCATGTCCATTTGGCGACTGCCGCGAGGGTCAAATACCCCGCAGCTCTGCAGCGCTGCAAGTTTGATGCCCCGTAGCTTGCTGCGGGGTCTTTGACTTACATAAAATATGAAAATCAAGGGAGGAAACCGGAAGATCTGTGACCTGAGGAAACCGGTGAAAGGAAATGCAGATTATTATTGTTGGGTGTGGAAAAGTTGGAACTGCACTTGCTGGACAGCTCAGTCAGGAGGACAATAATGTGACGGTTGTGGATAAAGATTCCACAGTGATCCGGAACATTACCAGTATGTATGATGTGATGGGAATCGTCGGAAACGGCGCCAGTTACGGTACGCTGAAAGAGGCGGACATCGAGCATGCGGATCTTCTGATCGCCGTATCCAGAAGCGATGAGCTGAATCTTCTGTGCTGTGTGATCGCCCGTCAGGCGGCGAAGTGTCATACCATTGCCCGTGTGCGCAACTCTGTGTACCGAGAGGAACGGGAATTTATCCGGCGGGAGCTGGGACTTTCTATGATCATCAACCCGGAGTTTGCGGCGGCCCAGGAGATGGCGCGGCTGCTCCGTTTTCCGACTGCGATCGAGATTGACAGTTTTTCCAAGGGAAGGATCGAAATGCTTCGGTTCAAGGTTCCGCCTGCCTCCAGACTGGTTGGAATGCAGCTGAAGGATGTCTCCGGTCCGCAGAATGACCTTCTGATCTGTGTGGCGGAGCGCAACGGGGAAGTGGTGATCCCTGACGGAAATTACCGGATCGATGCCAACGACAGTCTGTCACTGCTGGCGACGCCGAAGACAGCCAGCGGATTTTTCCGGAAGATCGGAGTAAAGACGAATCAGGTACACAGCACAATGATCGTCGGAGGAGGGGAAACGACCTACTATCTGGCAGCCATACTGCTGCGCATGGGAATCCATGTGACGATCATTGAGAAGAACAGAGAGCGGTGCGAGGTTCTCAGCGAGCATCTCCAGGACGCAACGATCATCTGCGGAGACGGAAGCGATCAGGAGCTTCTGAAAGAAGAAAATCTTGAAAATATGGAATCTTTTGTGGCATGTACGGATATGGATGAGGAAAACATTATCCTGTCCCTCTATGCGAAGGATAAGGTTTCCAAAAAAGTTGTGACAAAGATCAATCATTTGAATTTTAATGATGTGATTCACAGCCTGAATCTGGACAGTCTTGTTTATCCGAAATACATCACTGCGGAAACGATCCTGCAGTATGTCCGTGCGATGAAAAATTCCATGGGCAGCAATGTGGAGACGCTGTACAAACTGATGGATGACCGGGTGGAGGCGCTGGAATTTATCATTCGTGAAAATTGTCCGCTTCAAAACATTACGCTGGAATCCATGAAGACGAAAAAGAACGTTCTGGTAGCATGCATCAACCGGAGAGGCAGGATCATCATTCCCGGCGGCCAGGACAGTTTCCGGGCGGGCGATTCGGTGATCGTCGTCACGACCCATACCGGACTGGAGAATATCGAAGATATTCTGGATGAAAAATAAGGGAAATTATTCGTTCGAGGGAGAACGGGAAGATACAGGAAGCGTGTCTGAAACCGCAGGATCGGTTCAGACACGCTTTGTCTGGACATAAGGTTCGGACTTACAGAGTGTGATAAGGAGGAAGAAGTTTAAAAATGAACAGAAAAATGCTCCGATACGTCATCAGTTGGGTATTGAAGGTGGAAGGGATTCTGTTGTTTCTGCCGGCACTGACAGGAGCCATTTACCGTGAGCGGCAGGGGCTTGCCTATGTGCTGTGCGGTTTGCTCTGTATAGGTGTCGGTTTTCTGCTGTGCTGGCGGAAACCGGAAAATATGGAGATTTATCCGAGAGATGGGTTTGTGGCGGTTGCACTGAGCTGGGTGGTACTCAGTGTGTTCGGATGCCTGCCGTTTATGGTGACTGGTGAGATACCGTCGTTTATAGACGCTTTGTTTGAGATCGTTTCGGGATTTACCACTACGGGATCTTCCATTCTCGTGGATGTGGAGGCAGTTTCTTATGCGAGTCTCTTCTGGAGGAGTTTTTCTCACTGGATCGGCGGTATGGGTGTGCTGGTCTTTATTCTTGCTATTCTGCCGGCTGGGAAAGGCGGTTCGCTGATGAACCTGATGAAGGCGGAAAGCCCGGGACCGTCTGTATCTAAATTTGTTCCGCGGGTGCGTGGTACGGCGAAAATCCTGTATCAGATTTATATCGCTATGACCATTGTGCTGATTGCTTCTTTGCTGATCAGCGGTATGAGTCTGTTTGAATCACTGACCCTGTCCTTTGGAGCAGCCGGGACCGGAGGATTCGCGGTGCTGAGTTCCGGATGCGCGGAGTATACGGCGGCGCAGCAGTGGATCCTGACCATCGGCATGATCCTGTTTGGAGTCAATTTTAACTTTTATTACCTGGTACTGTGCAGAAAACTGAAAGCGGCCGTCACCTCCCGGGAGGTGCAGGCGTATCTGCTGATCGTTCTGGCGGCGATCGCGGGGATTACGGTGGATATCTACGGAATGTATCCGACGTTTGGGGAAACGGTGCGCCATGCGGCGTTCCAGGTGGGATCGATCATCACGACAACCGGGTATGCGACGACAGATTTCAACCTCTGGCCGCAGTTTTCCAAGACGATCCTTCTGCTTCTGATGTTTGTCGGAGCCTGTGCCGGTTCCACCGGCGGCGGAATTAAGGTATCCAGAATCCTGATCCTGCTGAAAACGGTAAAAAAGGAGCTTCATTCCATTGTCCATCCGCGAAGCATCCGAAAGATCCAGTTCGACGGACATGCGGTGGAACATGAAGTACTCCGCGCGGTCAACGTATTTCTGACCGTATACATGACGATTTTTGCCCTTTCGCTGCTGCTGGTCAGCATTGACGAATATTCTCTGGAAACAAACTTTTCAGCGGTTGCGGCGACACTCAATAATATAGGACCGGGTCTTGGCCAGGTAGGCCCGATGAGCAATTTTTCATGTTACAGTCCTTTTTCCAAGCTGGTATTGATTTTCGATATGCTGGCTGGTAGACTGGAATTGTTTCCAATGTTGATTTTATTCTATCCTTCCACATGGAAGAAGAGAGGCTGATAAGGAGGAAAACGATGAAAAGCTGGGAAGCAAATGTCAGAAAAGTGGTACCCTATGTTCCGGGGGAACAGCCGGGGGAAGAAACCGTGATCAAACTGAATACCAATGAAAACCCTTATCCACCGGCGCCGGGAGTGAAGGAGGCGCTGGAACATCTGCCGACGGAACGGCTGAGAAAGTATCCGGATCCGGCTGCGTCGGAGCTGGTCTGCGCGCTGGCGGAACGGTATGGCGTAAAACCGGAGCAGGTGTTTGTCGGTGTGGGTTCGGATGATGTGCTGGCAATGGCGTTTCTCACGTTTTTCAATTCGGAAAAGCCGGTGCTGTTTCCTGATATCACTTATTCCTTTTATGATGTGTGGGCGGATCTGTTTCGGATTCCGTACCAGACCATGCCGCTGAACGATGATTTTGAGATCTGTCCGGAGGATTATTTTGCGGCAAACCATCCAAACGGCGGAGTGATTTTTCCAAATCCCAACGCGCCCACCGGTCTGGAGCTGGAGCTGGAAGCGGTGGAACGGATCGTACGGGAAAATCCGGATTCTGTTGTGATCGTGGATGAGGCTTATGTGGATTTCGGCGCCCGGACGGCGCTTCCCCTGGTGGAGACGTATGACAATCTGCTGGTTGTGCAGACCTTTTCCAAATCCCGCTCCATGGCTGGGATGCGGATCGGATTTGCCATCGGCAGCGAGGAACTGATCGCCTGTCTGAATGATGTGAAGTATTCCTTTAATTCTTACACCATGAGCCAGGCGGCAATTGCGGCGGGAACAGCAGCGGTGAAGGATGAGGCGTATTTCCGCAGAACGGTTCAGGCGGTCGTGGAGACGAGAGAGTGGACGAAGGAAAAGCTGAGGGAACTGGGATTTGTCTTTGGAGACTCCAGGGCAAACTTTATTTTTGTTTCCCACCCGCAGGTTCCTGCCGCTGAGCTGTTCCGGGCGCTCCGTGAGGCGCATATTTATGTGCGGTATTTTAACCAGCCGAGGATCGACAATTATCTTCGGATTTCCATCGGTACCAGAGAAGAGATGGAGACACTGATAAATTTTTTGAAGAATTATCGTAACAGTTCAGGTCGGGTCCGCGCACATGCTGCGCAGACTGTAAGAACGTGATTCAGGAGTGTAAGATCCCATCGACGAAAGCGATTTTAAATGGATTTTGCATGCAACGGTTCTGTGGAAGGATACCGTTCAGCCAGCGGAACCGTTACGCCGGAGAAACACTTATAGCAGAGATAGAAGGGAAAGTAGGAGAAATACAGATATGGGAATGGAGACAAACGATAAGACCAACCAGATTACGGAAGGTGTGATCTGGAAACAGCTGCTGATCTTTTTCTTTCCGATTCTGTTCGGAACCTTTTTTCAGCAGCTTTACAACACGGCGGATGCGATGATCGTCGGCCACTTTGTGGGAAAACAGGCGCTGGCGGCGGTCGGCGGAACCACAGGAACGCTGATCAATCTTCTGATCGGATTCTTTACGGGACTTGCCAGCGGTGCGACTGTTATTATCGCACAGTTTTACGGAGCGAAGAAGGCGGACAAAGTGCACTGGGCGGTTCACACGTCCATTGCCTTTTCCATTGCGGCGGGGATCGGGCTGATGATTGTTGGAATCGTGTTTTCCCGGCCGATGCTTCAGGTAATGCAGACACCTGCGGACGTGATTGATTATGCGGTGCTGTATATCCGGATCTTTTTTGCGGGGACAATTGCGAACCTGCTGTATAATATGGGCGCAGGTATCCTGAGGGCTATCGGAGATTCGAAAAGGCCTCTCTATTACCTGATCATCTGCTGTTTTGCAAACATTGGCCTGGATCTTCTGTTTGTGGCGGTCTTTCATATGGGTGTGGCAGGAGCGGCGCTTGCCACGATCCTGTCCCAGTTTTTGAGCGCGGTGCTGGTACTTGGCGCGCTGATGCGCACAAAGGATATGTACCGGCTGGAATGGAAGAAACTGCGGATCGACGGGATCATGCTGAAGCGCATCATTCGGATCGGTCTTCCGGCGGGCATGGAGTCGGCGATGTATTCCATCTCCAACGTGATCGTACAGGCGGGAGTCAATACCCTGGGAACAGACAGTGTCGCCGCCTGGGCCGCTTACGGAAAGGTGGACGGGCTGTTCTGGATGATGGTAAGCGCGCTGGGAATTTCCGCGACGACGTTTATCGGACAGAATTACGGGGCGAAGAAGGTGGAGCGTGTACATCAGGGCGTCCGTGTCTGCATGATGCTTGCGGTGATCATGACGCTGATCATGGATGGTGTCCTGCTGGTGGCGGGAGATTTCCTGATGTCGATGTTTACCTCTGATGCCGCGGTGCGGGAGATCGGAAGCCAGCTTCTGCACTTTATGGTTCCGACGTTCCTGACTTATATTGTGATCGAGATCTTTTCCGGCGCTCTCCGCGGTGTCGGAGATGCCTGGATGCCGATGCTGATCGCCGGTGTGGGAATCTGCAGCGTCCGGATCCTGTGGATCACCTTCGGGCTTCCGCATTTTCCGACGATCATCGGAGCGGCGTTCTGCTATCCGCTGTCCTGGGTATTGTCGACGATCGCGTTTATCATCTATTACTGCAGGTTCAGTAAACTGAGTAAGCGCAATGAGAAGAAATTGTATATAGCCTGACCTCTGGGGCTGTAAATAAATCGAAGAAAAATGAATGAGCCGGACGGTCACAGTGTTTGTCCGGCATGGGGAAAAGGAGGGTTTTTACATGAAACTGCTGAATGGAGAAGAGATCAGCCTGGGTACCTGTTATTACCCGGAGCACTGGAAGGAAGACCTCTGGGAAGAGGATCTGCCCCGGATGCTTGCCAATGGCATCCGGACCATCCGGATCGCGGAATTTGCATGGAGCAAGATCGAACCCAGGGAAGGGGAGTTCGATTACAGCTTTTTTGACCGCTTCCTGGATCTGACCGACCGGATGGGCATGCAGGTGATCTTCGGCACGCCGACCGCCACGCCGCCGGCATGGCTGACGACAAAGTATCCGGAGGTGCTCAATGCGCGGCAGGATGGTGTTTTGTACCGCCACGGTGCAAGACGCCATTACAATTACAATTCACCGGTCTATCAGGAATTGAGCAGGCGGATCGTGGAGAAGGCCGCTGCCCATTACGCTGGACGGAAATCGGTGATCGGCTGGCAGATCGACAATGAGCTGAACTGTGAGCTGAACGAATTTTATTCTGAAAGCGACACGCTGGCATTCCGGGAATTCCTGAAAAAGAAATACGGTACTCTGGACGAGCTCAATGAAGCGTGGGGAACCGTGTTCTGGAATCAGACCTACACGGATTGGGAGGAAATCTATGTGCCGCGGACGACCTGCAGCAATTCCACCAATCCTCATGAGGTATTGGATTATCTTCGTTTTATTTCCGACAGCTGCTGCCGGTTTGCGAAGATGCAGAGTGATATCCTGAGAAAATATATCAAACCGGGTGATTTTATCACCACCAACGGTCTGTTCGGGAATCTGGACAATCACCGGATGACGGAAGAAAGCCTGGATTTCCTTACCTACGATTCATATCCGAATTTTGCTTACTGCCTGGACAGCTACAGAGAAGCGGATCCGATCAAGGACAGAAAATGGAGCAGAAATCTGGCGGAGACCCGCGCGGTTTCTCCGAGATTCGGCATCATGGAGCAGCAGTCCGGCGCCAACGGGTGGAATACCCGTATGGAAGCTCCGACTCCGGAACCGGGGCAGCTGACTCTGTGGACGATGCAGAGTATCGCTCATGGAGCCGACTATGTCAGCTATTTCCGTTGGAGAACGGCGACCATGGGAACGGAGATCTACTGGCACGGTATTCTGGATTATTCCGGCAGGGATAACCGCCGCCTGGCGGAAGTGCATTCCGTCCATGAGAACCTTCAGAAGATCCAGAAAGCGGCAGGCGCGAAATACGAAGCAAAGGTAGGAATTCTGAAAGACTACGATAATATCTTTGATTCTCAGCTGGATGTATGGCATGGAAGAGTGGACAGGGCAAGCCAGAAAGCGCTGTTTGAGGCGTGCCAGCTGACCCATACGCCTTTCGATTACTGTTATCTGGATCATGTAAAAGAGGCGGAGGAGCTGGCGGATTATCAGGTGCTTTTCTACCCGCATGCGGCGATCATGACGGAAGAGAAAAAAGAACTGCTGGAAAGCTATGTAAAGAACGGCGGAACGCTGGTTGTGGGCTGCCGCAGCGGATATAAGGACAGCCGCGGACAGTGCGTGATGGAGAAACTGCCGGGAATGCTGAAGGAAGTGACAGGGACGGATATTCCGGAATACACATTTATCTCACCGGCGGAAGGCGGAAAAGTGACGGTGGACTGGGAAGGAACTTCCATCGAGGCGGCGGTGTTCAGTGACCTGCTGGCGCCGGAAGAAGGAGCGGAGGTTGTGGCTTCCTACACGTCCAACTATTATGCGGGCACTCCGGCAATGATCCGTCATTCTTACGGAAAAGGTCAGGCTTACTATTTCGGAGGCGCGTTTACGGAAAAGACCGCGGAAGTCTTCCTGGAGAAGCTGGGTGTGATCGATCCTTACCGGGAGATTGTGGAGGCTCCGGCAGGCTGCGAGATCGCGGTGCGTGAAAAAGACGGGGTAAAATATCTCTTCGTGCTGAACTATGGAAAGGAACCGGCAAAGGTGGTTCTGAAACAGCAGGCGGAGGATCTTTTCGCCGGATGTAAAGCACAGGGCGTGCAGACAGTGGAAGGATATGGAACACGGGTGTATGAAGTTTGATTGCCCGACAGTTATGAGCGGCAGTAAGAATATGATACGGTAAAACAAGAAGAACGCAGGGAGTCAGAAATGGCTTTCTGCGTTTTTGACCTGTCAAAAGAATGATGGAATATCTGAAAAAATTATGGTAGGATTATAGATAAAAAGAGACAAGGAGCCACAAAGAGATGAAACATGTATTGACTGTAATGCCGCTGACTGAAGAGCATAAAAAACTTCTCCAGGCGGTTTCTCCGGAACTTGAATTTTTTCATGCCGGTTCTGACCAGGTGGATCAGGAAGAACTGGAAAAAGCTGAGATCATCATAGGAAATCTTCCGCCGAAGCGGATCAGAGAGGCGAAAAATCTTCAGTTGCTGCAACTGAACAGCGCCGGAACCGATGGATATCTGGAGGAAGGTGTTCTTCCGGAGCAGGCGCATCTTTGCAATGCCACCGGCGCTTACGGGCTGGCAATCTCAGAGCATATGCTGGGGATGCTCCTGATGCTGATCAAAAAACTGAATGTTTATCAGATCAATCAGAGAAATCGTCAGTGGAAAGATGAGGGAAAAGTAACTTCTGTGTACGGAAGCCGTACCCTGATCGTGGGTATGGGAGACATTGGCAGTGAATTCGGACGGAAAGTGCATGCCCTTGGCGGTATGGTGGTGGGAGTGCGCAGACACAAAGCAGCCGTGCCGGAGTTTGCGGAGGCGGTCTATACCATGGATGAGCTGGACGAACAGCTGGAGAAAGCGGATATCGTCGCGTGTTCTCTGCCGGGGACAAAAGAAACCTTTCATCTGTTTAACGAAGAGAGGATCGGCAGGATGAAAAAGGGAGCGATCCTGATCAACGTAGGACGGGGCAGCCTGATCGATGAGGCGGCGCTTGTGCATGCGCTGAAGAGCGGACAGTTGTCCGGAGCCTGTCTGGATGTGACGGAGCAGGAACCGCTTCCGGAGGATTCCCCGCTTTGGGAAGCACCGAACCTGATCCTTACCCCTCATGTGTCCGGTCATTTTCATTTGGAAGAAACGCGAAACCGGATCGTTCGTATTGCGGCGGAGAACATCCGCGCATTGCTTGAAGGCGGGGAATTTTGCAGCGAGGTGGATTTCAGGACCGGATACCGGAAATTCCGGGGATAGATAGAGAAGGGAAAGCGCAACAGTTCCGCCAGTGGAACGGTTGAAAGGAAAAAGAGAATGGAGAAAAAAGCATTATTTTTTGATATTGACGGCACGCTGCTCAGCGAAGTGACCGGGGAGGTTCCCGCCAGCGCGCTGAAAGCCCTGGAGCGGGCTCTGGAAAACGGGCATCTGACCTTTATCAATACAGGGCGGACCTGGTGTGCCCTTCCGGCGGTCTTTAAAAGAATGCCGTTTTCCGGTTATGTATGCGGCTGCGGCACGTATATCCAGTTTGGAGATGAGGTGCTTTTGAAACGCAGCATTCCGGTGGAACGCGGAGACGAAATCGTGAAAGTCCTGAGAGAAAATCAGGCGGATATGATCCTGGAAGGAACGGAGGACTGCTTTGTTCCGGAACGTCTGTCCCGTTTTGAACGGCTGGAGGGAACCAGAAGGTATTTTAAACAGATGGGTCTTGGAATTGAGAAATACGCGGAGCACGGCGGACTGGAGTTTGACAAGTTTGTCTTTTATACGGATGAGAGGAGCGGACGGGAAGCGATCTTCGAAAATCTTTCCCGGGATATGGATCTGATGGACCGGAGAAACGGATTTTATGAAGCGGCGCCGAAAGGATATTCCAAAGGCACCGGCATCGCGTTTATCCTGGAACATTTCGGGATGGAGAGAGAGGACGCCTATGTGTTCGGAGACAGCAGCAATGATCTTGCCATGTTTCAGGCGGTTCCCCATGCGGTGGCAATGGGAGCTCATGATCCGATCCTGGATCCGTACACCGAATTTGTGACCCGGACTGTCGAGGAAGACGGACTGGAATATGCGATGGAGCATTATGGGCTGATCTGACAAATTTCCGTAATTAAGGCGGACGAACGCAGCCCTGGGCAGGCGGCATGCGTGGACGGCGGGCGGCTGCAAATGATGTGGAAAATCTAAGCGTTCCGAAGCCCCTCCGGACGGGCACCGGAGCGATTCGACAGGAATTGTTGATCAATTCCCGTCTCAGCGCTCCTCAGGCTCAGTGCGGGCAGCACTTCGCCTGACCCGTCCTCCGGAACTTCGGAACGCTAAGATTTTCCTACATCTTTGCAGATGCCCGCCGTCCACGCATGCCGCCTGCCCAGGGCTGCGTTCTGGTTTTTCAATGCGGAAAGTCATAAACGGCATTTTGTCCGTGGGGAATAAAAGGATAAATTGCTGCCAATTGAGACACGCTCTGGTGCATAAATATAGATTAAGACCGTTTTTGGGGCGGGTATTGTTATGAAGAAAAGCAGTATGAAAGGAATTTTTCTCCTTGCGGTGATTCTGGCGGCGGTATTGTCTTTGTTTTACCGGAAAACAGAGGAAAAGGGGCTGCTGCAGACAGGAAAAGAACTGGAAGAGGAACTGCCGATATGCAGAGTGCAGACGAAGGAACAGAATATTGCGCTCACCTTTGAGGTGACTTATGAGACGGATCAGGTATCCGAAATTCTGGAACTTCTGGCACAGCATGACGGCGGTGCCTCTTTTTTTGTTACAGGGAAATGGGCGGCGGAACATACGGAACTGGCGGAACGGATTCTGGAACAGGGATGTGATGTGGGATTTCTGGGATATGAATGCCATGATATGAGTCTTTTGAAGGAAACGGAGGCACGGGAAGAACTGGAGCGGGGAAAGGAACAGCTGATACAGCTTCAGCAGACAGCCGCTGCGGAGCGAAAGCTTCTTTTCCGTCCGCCTTACGGGGAAGTCAGTGACCAGCTTCTGCGCGCCGCCAGGATCGCAGGATTCACTGTGATCGGCTGGAATACTGACTCCATGGACTGGAAGGATTACGGGACGGATGCCATCGTCAAACTGGTACTGCAGAAAAATCAGCTCCGGAGCGGTTCGATCCTCCGTTTCAGCGCCGATGCGAAAGACACGCCTGAAGCCCTTCCGCGGATTTTTGCCGGGTTGAAACAATCCGGTTATCAGGCGGTCTCTGTCTCGGAACTGCTGGAATAGTGTGTTTCTCCGGTAACCGTTTGGCTGGCTGAATGGTTGCTTTTTCCGCAGGAATCCCTGGTGACCAGGCTTGCGTGCAGCAGCAGGGTTCCCACCGGGACTTCGTTCATCAGGCTTACCAGCGCGTTGAAGCCGCATTTTCCCAGCAGCAGCTGATCCTGGCGCACGGTGGTCAGCGGAGGTTCCGTGTAGGCGCACATGGGCAGGTCATCGAAACCGACGATGCTGATATCCTCCGGAACCCGGTGCCCGGCCTCGCGGCACTGTACCATCGCCGCATTCGCCATCTGGTCATGGCAGCAGATGATCGCGGTTACTCCCTGTTCCAATAGCTTGGGAACGTGTTTCTGGACACATTCGGAAACATAATAGGAAATGCCTGCCAGACGGGGGTCGGATTTCAGTCCGTTTTGTTTCAGGGCGCTGAAGAACGCCCGGTGGCGTATCTGTGTGATGTAGGAACCGAGGGAGGTACTCAGATAACCGATCTTCCGGTGCCCCAGCCTTTTCAGGTACTTCACGGCGAGATTCATGCCCTCAGAGTTATCAATTCCCACATAGCAGGTGGAAGGGTTTTCCGGGACATAGTTGTCATACAGGACCGCTGGAGTGCGGCTGGACTGCAGATCCTTCATCCAGGGATCGTTGAGCGTCATACCCAGGATGAAGGCGCCCAGATAATGATTCTGAAGCATGAACGCATCAAATCCGGAAACGCGCTGCATGGACTTGTCGATAGGGACCACATCCACCTGGTAGCCGGCAGGTTCCGCCATCTGGCGGAAACCGATGATGATATGATAGCCGAAGTGCAGTTCGTTGGTGTAATCCATGTTTTCAATCAGGATACAGATTTTCTTTGCTTCTTTCTTGTTCTGCCGAAGCTTGGAATAGCCCATTTCCACGGCAGTTTCCACAATTGTTTTTCGTAAGGTTTCGCTGATGTCCGGAGCATTGTTCAGAGCTTTGGAGACGGTGCTCTTGGAAACACCGAGTTTTTTTCCGATATCGGCGATTGTCGTCATAAAATTTACTTCCTCTTTTCGAAACTAAAAAAATTATTTCGTAAATATTCAGTCAGGTCTGCGCATTTACTGCGCAGACCGTAAGAAAACATAGTGACAGCAGGCATCCGCCTCATCGCGAAGCGATTTCTCATAGGCGGAACTGTTACCTTATTTCCATTATTATATACTATCTTACACGGAGAAGCAATGAAAAATCCGGCGTATGCCCCAATGGTTTCGTAAAATTTCGAAGAACAAAATATACAAATTGAAGAGGAAAAATTGTAACAACTGCTAAAAGTTATAAAAAACACCGAAAAACAGCTTGACGAATTGGCGAAACAGGAATATATTAAAAACAACTAAACTAAGCGAAACTTAATAAGCCATGGCAGAAAGCTAAATGCGGAGCGATTCATGAGATGGGACGGAAAGAGGACAGGATCAGGGAGGATCTGAAAACACTTTTTGACGAGAACCTCCAGAAACTTCTGATGACCCCTCCGCTGTTCTTTATTTTTGCGCTGACGGTACTGCAGTTGGTATTCATGATCTGTATGGCGTTCACCAATTACAGTATCATTGACAACCATCTGGTGCTGTTTGACTGGGTGGGGCTGGACAACTTCAAGACCCTGTTTGATTCCAGCAGCGTTCTGGGAAGTACGTTTTGGTCGGTACTGATCTCCATTCCGATTGCGATCTTGTTCCTCTGCCTGCAGAGGTTCTATGTGGACGGATTGTCCGGAGCAGTCAAAGGATAAGAAGAAAAGGAATTTGCAGTATGTTGGAAACATCAGTGAGAAACAGTTATTATGAAGGAAAAGATCTCGGCGTGTCCCTGGACGGAGAGAAAACCGTGTTTAAACTCTGGAGCCCCGGCGCGGAGGCGGTTTGTCTGAATCTTTACCGGACAGGAAACGGGGAAGACGAAAGCTTCCGGCGGGAAGAAATGGTTCCCGGGGAGGATGGTGTCTGGGAAAAACGCTTTGCGGAAGATCTGAATGGGATCTATTATGATTATGAGATCCGGCGGAACGGCAGCTGGACAAGGACGGCTCCTGGTGCAACGGCTCCGACTGCGGAAATGATATTGCCAGTGAACGGCCCATGTGCGGGAAGTATATTCTGGAATCCGTGCTGTACTGGGCGGAAGAATACCATGTGGACGGTTTCCGGTTCGACCTGATGGGGCTGTTGGAGACGCTGGCGCCGGAGGGGGGATACCATACGGAGAGCCAGAAACTCCGGAGGGTTTACAGGCTGGCGGCTGCCATCTGTATGACCTGCCAGGGACACTTGTTTATGCTTTCCGGGGAAGAGTTCGGAAGGACGAAGGAAGGCATAGAGGACAGTTACTGTTCCCCGCTCTCCATCAACCGCCTGGATTGGGAACGGGCGTATGAAAATGCGGATCTGGTAGAGTATTACCGCGGGCTGATCGCGCTGCGCAAACGTCTTCCGGGACTCTGTGACAAATCGGAGCAGGCGGTGAAGCGAATGCTCTGGCAGGAAAAGAAAAAAGGATTTGTCAGCTTCCGGCTGGACAACCGGGGAGAGATCGCTGAAAATGTTCGGGAGATTCTGGTTGCTTATAACAGCACGGAGGAGGATGTCATGCTGGAACTTCCGGCAGGAGAATGGCGCTGGCTGGTGAACGGTGCGGACAGTCACTGCTGGGAACAGCCGGAGGCTGTCGGCGGAACATCGGTCTGCGTGAAGGGGATTTCTGCGATCGTTCTGGGACGCGTTTGAGAGACAGGGCTCCAGGAAAACGATTTTCGAACATAATTTACAATCTGTGTGACAGTCCGCGCAGGATGTTTGCGGAAGGTCTGTTTTAAACATTTTCTGAGAAAAGAGAGAGGATCTTATGAAATTTATATACGGAAAAAATGATTTTAAAACTCTGGAACGGGGAGAAGAAAACTGCTGGCTGCTGACCAATGGGCTGGGAGGTTTTTCTTCCTGTACCGGCGTGAACTCTGTCACAAGAAATGATCATGCATTGCTGATGGCAAGCCTGAAAGCACCCAATGTCCGCTGGAATCTGGTACACCGGGTTTCAGAAAAGCTGGTGGTGGAAGAGGAAAAATCAAAGACAGGCACGGCGTCAGAGCAGAGCGTAGAAAATGGAACAGAAGCGGAGACGAAGCCAGAGAAAACGAGTATCTGGTTGTCCACACAGAGTTTCGAAGGGAAGGAGCCGGAAGACGGTTACCGGAATCTGAACCGTTTTTCGTTTGAGGACTATCCCGAGTGGCAGTTTCAGGCGGCGGGAACCGAGGTGATCAAAAGCGTGGTGATGCAGCCGGGAGAAAATACAGTGGCGGTGCGCTATGAGATTCACAATCGCAGCCGCCGGAACTGCTGCCTGGAGATCACGCCCCGTTATCAGTTTGTTCCAAAAGGACAGGATCTGGAAAAGGGACAGAAGTTTTCGGTGAAGTCCGTCACGGAAAAGGAGACGATGGGAATTGTAAGTTCTGAAAATGTGGAGCTCTATTACCGGATCAACGCGGAGGAAAAAGAACTTCCGCCGGTTTATGAAATCTGCAGTTATCCATACGACAGCTGCGACGGGCGGAGAGGAAGCGGATGCACGGTTGCTCTCCACTGTTTTATGGCTCAGGTTCCGGCAGGCTCGAGCAGGACGGTGGAACTGGTCTATTCCCTGCGCCCGGATCTGCCAGGGTATGAACCGATCCGGAAGGAACTGTGTGCGGAACGGCGGATGCTGGAGGAGACAGCGGGATTTTCGGATCCGGTTGCAGGCATGCTGGCGAAGAGCGCCGGACAGTTTATTTCTTACCGGGAGTCCACAGGGGCGGACACGATCCTGGCTGGCTTTCCGTTCTTTGAGGACTGGGGACGGGATACGATGATCGCAATGGCAGGATGCTGCATTTCTGTTCGGCGGTATGAGACGGCGAAGAGTATTCTGCGTACCTTTGCCGTCTATGAGAAGGACGGGCTGATGCCCAACCTTTTTCCGGAGGGCGGAAAGGAACCGATGTACAATACCGTGGACGCAGCGCTGCTGTTTATCAACAGTGTGTGGCTCTACGTCCAGAAGAGCGGCGATGAGGAATTTGTCCGGGAAATGTGGCCGGTGATGGAACGGATCGTGGAACATTACCGGAAAGGAACGGGATTCGGAATTCATATGGATACCGATGGTCTGATCATGGCTGGTGAGGGTCTGGATCAGGTGACCTGGATGGACGTCCGTGTGGGAGAGATCCTGCCGACGCCGCGCCACGGTAAGCCGGTGGAGATCAACGCTTACTGGTACAATGCGCTGAAGATCATGGAACAGTTTTCTGAGAAGATGTTGGAAGAACAGGCAGGAGAACCGTCGGGAAAACCTGCAGGCGAGGAAAGCGCAGTGTGGAGAGCAGAGGATTACGCGGCGCTGGCGGAACAGGTGAAAAAGAGTTTTTCGGAGCAGTTCTGGCTGGAAGAGGAAGGATATCTGAAAGATGTGGTTTCCGGAACAAAGAGCGACCGGCAGATCCGCTGCAATCAGATCTGGGCGGTTTCGATGCCCTTTACGATGCTGACCAGGGAGCAGGAGCGAAGAGTCGTACAGACGGTGTGGGAGAAGCTGTATACGCCTTACGGACTGAGAACATTGGCGCAGGAGGATGAAGAATTCCATCCCTATTACGGTGGTGAGCAGCTGGAACGGGATCTTGCCTACCATCAGGGCACGGTCTGGGTTTTCCCACTGGGCGGCTATTACCTGGCATATCTGAAAGTGCATGATCATTCGGCGGAGGCGAAAGAAACCGTGCGCCGCCAGCTGGAAGTGATGGAGAGTGCATTGAGAGAGGGGTGTGTTGGACAGCTTCCGGAGATTTATGACGGAGAAAATCCGACGATTTCCAAGGGGTGCTTTGCGCAGGCGTGGAGTGTTGGGGAGATTCTGCGGGTGTATGAGGCGATGGAGTAAGTCTGCTTTTCTCGGCCATTTTTCAAACAGCAGCATCAGAAAGTCAAAAACTCATCAGCAATAAAAATTTCAGCCTGCCTATCATCTGAGAAGGATGACAGGCAGGCTGAAGTCGTATGAGCGGTTGGGGAATAACTTATCGAATTCCCTCCCATTCATCTAAAAATTCCGAAAGGTAGGTTTTCATATAAGACTCTCTTTGTTCGGCAATCTTTTTTGCTGTGTCTGTATTCATCAAGTCTTTAAGCAGGAACAGTTTTTCATAAAAATGGTTGATTGTTGTAGAAATATGTCTTTGGTATTTTTCAGCATTCATGTTTGCCGTTGGTTTTATATCGGGGTCGTAAATAATTCGATTATGGTTTCCGCCGTATGTAAAAGCTCTGGCAATACCGATAGCGCCCATAGCATCCAATCTGTCGGCATCCTGCACGCATTTTCCTTCGTTTGTTTTGGGTGTAATGGAATCTGTTCCTCTAAAAGATACTTCATCAATAATGCTGCATATCGTTTTTATCATCGCCTCCGATATGCTGTGCTTTCTCAAAAACTCAACTGCTCTGTCCTTATTTTCGTATGTTTCAGGAGATAATTTGATGTCGTCAACATCATGTAATAGTGCGGCTAACCGAACGGTTAATAAATCTGCATTCTCTTGTTCTGCAATTCTCATTGCCATTTTGTATACTCTCAAAGTATGGAAGTAATCATGACCGCTGTAATCATCCTGAAAAGTATTTCTGACAAATTCAAGAGCATCGTAAATTATCATTTCATTCATAAAGCACTCCTGTAATTACAAATGTGTTCGTTTGTTCGGATACAATTATATACTAACTAAAAGAGCGGTACAAGTGTAGGTCGGAGAGGCTGCATTGATAAAGAAAAAAGTTCGTGTTAAACTGTTATCATCAGCAAAGGGGTGCTTATATGATAACAAACGAATTTTGGATGATTGGAGACGTTGTGAAAAACTCAGGACTGATCAGGGATTTACTATGCAGAAACTGAGCCTGGGATTGTGTTCGGCGGCAATATTTTCCAGGATTGAAGCCTATGAATGGGATATGGATACGATGATGGCGCTTGTGACGGTTCCGCGTATTTTGCTGGGACCTGCAGCAGGAGTTTTTGTGGATCGCTACGACCGGAAAAAACTGATTATTTTTGGAGATGTGGTCCGGGGAGTCTCCGTATTGTTTATCGCATTTGCGGCGTGGAACGGATTTCTGGAAATCTGGATGGTCATGTTGGCGGCAGTGATTTCAGGGATCTGTGCCTCTGTGTTCAATCCGGCGATAGAATCGGTGCTTCCGGATATTGTTCCTTCTGACAATATGATCCGTGCCAATTCCGCTTATCAGGCGGCGACTACGGGAGCTGATGTGCTGGGAGAATCTCTGGGAGGTATCCTTTACACCGTGATCGGAGCGCCGTTGATGTTTCTGATCGATGGAATTTCCTATCTGTTTTCCGCGTGCACGGAAGTGTTCCTGGAGATTCCGAAGATTGAACGGAAAGGGGTAAAAGTGACTTTCCGGGAGGATTTCCGGGAGGGGCTTCGTTTTATCTGGAAACATCAGGGCGTCGTCCGCATCATCGGGATGTCTTTCCTGATCAACTATCTGTTTGGTGTGATCCGCGTGCTGATCATTCCCTGGTTTACGGGGGAAGAGAAACTTGGCATGGCGCGCTACGGCATATTGAACGGCGTACAGAGCATCGGTCTGGTTGCGGGAATGGCGATATCGCCTCTGGGAAATTTCGCAGGCGGTGTGCTGTGTGTTTATGCCGATCCACGGATGTTAATTGTAGTGCACTGCGCGGCAGCCATGATCATAGCTGCGGCTCTGGTGGTGCATCCAACAGTGAAAGAATTCTTTTTACAGGAGACTGAGAAAAGAGCGCGCTCGGCTGCGGCGGAGAAAGACTGAAAAAAATATGGGATGTGTAAAGAATACACATCCCATAAACATGTCCGCTGTCTTTACTTTGTGACAGACGGGCTTTCGGTCAGCCATTGCGTCACGGTATCTACACTGAAGTTGACTGCTTTTGCGATTTTATCAAGAGGGAGCCCCATTTTCTTCAGTTCCAATGCCGTTTTACGGGCGCCCTCTATTCTTCCCTGTTCTTCCCCTTCCCGGAACCACTTTTCGCTGATTTCACACATAACCTGATAACCTCCTTCTTCTATTTGAATTTTATCAGAATCAGAAGATACAGAGCCAGGAAAACAGCAGCATAGGCGATTGCCAGAAGCAGAGAATATTGGTTGAGCATAACAGCGCCTACAATGACAGCAATAAAAAGGCTTTTGTCTCCGCTGACCAGTTCCAGTCCGGAAGAATCCAGGTTCAGAAAGGGTTTTGCCTTTCCTTTTTTCCGGAGGACAACCAGAACAAGACCGACGACAGCCAATATGGTAACCGCAATGAAAACACCCCAAAATACTTCTTCATACATAACAGATTCCTCCTCCGATCGATGCGCTGTACATTGATTATATAAATTATATCATTTCTTTGGAGAAAAAGCATTATTTTCTGAACTTTACTGCTTATTCTTTGTAACAGTTCAGCTGCCTGAATCGTTTAAATTTAGTGTCGATATTTTTGAATATTCCGTGAGTAAACAGAAGCGAAGCAATGATTCTCAAAAAATAACCGAAAATGTCATTGAGTTATAATAAAAACTGTGATAAAATCCTCTTAAAATCTTTTAAATACCAAAAAAATCAAAGCAAAATAGAAATAAAACAAGAAATGGAGAAAAAGCCTATGATCCCATCCAAATACCAGGAATATCGAAAGAAAGTAATAGAAAACTGCAGCAAAGTCATTGTCGGAAAAGAGGATGTGCTCCAGCTGGTTCTGACCTGCTTTATCTGTTCCGGGCATATCCTGCTGGAGGATCTTCCGGGAACAGGAAAGACGATGCTCCTTCGTGCGTTTGCCAAAACCATCGGAGGCGGATTTCAGAGGATTCAGTTCACGCCGGATCTGCTGCCGTCGGATTTGACCGGAATCAATTTCTACAATCAGAAGACCGGAGAGTTCCAATTCCGGCAGGGTCCGCTGTTTTCCAATATGATCCTTGCAGACGAGATCAACCGTGCGACGCCAAGGACCCAGTCCAGCCTGCTGGAGGCTATGGAGGAACGGCAGATTACCGTGGACGGCGTTACTACGGTTCTTCAGGAGCCGTTCATGGTGATGGCGACACAGAATCCGCTGGAATCCTACGGAACCTTTCCTCTTCCGGATGCGCAGATTGACCGGTTTTTTATGAAACTTTCTCTGGGTTATATGGAACGGGAACAGGAAAAGCAGGTTCTGAAGCGGCCGGCATCTTCAGTGGAGATCATCGAAGGCCTGAACCAGGTGGTGACGAAGGAAGAGACAGATTATGTCTGTCAGGCTTATACGGAGGTCCGGATGCCGGATGAGGTGTTGGATTATCTGATGAATATCATCGAGGAAACCCGCAGAGACAGTCATTTCCTCCATGGAGTTTCCACCAGGGGAGCCATCGCGCTGTACAAGGCGGCGCAGGTAACGGCTGCCTTTGACGGCAGAGATTATGTAATTCCGGAAGATGTCAAGGCCATGGCGCCCCATGTGCTGGCACATCGGGTTGCGGAGGGCAATCAGGGCAGGACTGCAGCGGCTCTGGACTATTTTATAAAAATGCTGGAAAAGATTCCGGTACCGTTGGAGAATGTATGACGATCTTATTTCTGATCCTGCTGCTCCTTCTTGCGCTGGCAGTCCAGATGCGGGTATTTCAATGCAGTCTGAAGATGCTCCGCAGTGATTACTGGCCGGAACGGAAGATCGTGGATCCGGAGGATCCCTTTGACGTCGTGGTGTCCGTCAGGAACATGAGCAGCCATTACGTGCCTTTCGTGAAAGTGGAAGAATTTTTTCGGGAGCCGATCCATGTGCTGCAGCAGGATGCGCATATTTCCGGAGATGCCGTGCGGGGCGGGGCGCTCTTTACGGGAACTGCGGATCTGAGGGCTTATCAGGAAGTTCAGTTTCGCATTCCGGTGGCTGTCCGGGAGCGGGGGAGATACGTCCTTGGCCATCCGGAGCTTGCCGGAGGAGATTTTTTGGGACTGAGAGAAAAGACAAGAACCATGGAGCAGTACCGGGAAATCGTTGTGGCGCCCAGGGAAATCAGTGAACCGGAGATTTCTCAGGTGATGGGAAGTTTTCTGGGAGATCTCTCTGTGCGGAGGTTCCTGTATGAAGATCCGGTTCTGACGGTGGGATTTCGGGAATATACAGGACGGGAGCCGATGAAAATGATTTCATGGAAACAGAGCGCACGTCGGGGCGGCTGGATGGTGAATCAGTATGATTATACGACGGAGGCTTCGGTCACGGTTCTTCTCAATCTGGATTCTCCCATGCTTACGGAGGAGCGGGCGGAATGGTGCTTTTCGGCAGCGAGGACCGTATGTGCGGCGCTGGAAAAGCAAAGGATCCCGTATCGATTTCGGACAAACGCCGTGCAGGCAGGCGGGCTCAATGTGGATGCTGACGTGGGAGAAGGGCTTGGCGAGGTGCATTTTCTGACGGTTCTGGAATGTCTGGGAAGAGGGATGGCAAAAGCGGCAGATTCCATGGAACGCTTGATCCGGGAGGCGGAGGAGCGGGAACGAATGGCAGGGGAGACGTCCCGGGGAATCGTGTTTCTTACTCCGGGAAAAGAAACCGTCGAAGGATACGGCAGTTCTGCGGGGAGATCAGAGCAGGGAAACCTTCTGATTCTTTCGGCAATGACAGAGTGCGAAGAAATGGAAAGAAAGGACAGGTGACCGGGATGATTTTACTGTATACACTGAAAATGCTGACGGATCTGTCCTTTTACTATGCGTTCGCGGGCTTTGCTGCGGAATATGTTGGAGGCGGGATCCGGATTCTGTGGATTCTTGTCCTGTGTCTCGATTTCGGAATCGCTGTAAAGCATTGGAACGTTCGGGGCGTGCGTCTTCTGGGAATCTTTCTGGCATTTTTGCCTCTGCTGTTCGGAACGGCGGCGGACAGGATTTTGAATCTTCCGGCAGTCATTTATGTGGCGGCGGAATTATGGAAAAAGGATGATTCTTTATCCTGGTACCGTCAGGCGGATCTTTTGTCTATCTTCTGGAAAATCTGTCTGGGATTTTCCATTGTTTTTCTGATTTTCGGACAATATCAGAAACTGGTATCTGCCACGGTGCCGATGGCGTTCCTGGAACTGTCCGCTTCGTTTCTTCTGCTGCGCTCCCTGCGCCATGAAGAAAAGATCCGTAGGCAGCGAGAATTTCAGATCAGGAACTTCCTGACGATTGGGATTCTGGCAGCGGCGGCGTGGATGCTCAGCAATCAGGAAATCTTGCAGGGATGCGCAGCGTTTCTGGGAGCGGTGTATGAGTATTTGATCGTGCCTCTTTTTCTGGCGGTCAGTACAGCGATTGGTTCTGTGGTCGCAGGAATCTTATACGGTCTGCGTTGGCTGCTGCAGAGAGCAGGGCTGGATCATGCGGCTCTGGATTCAGTCATGGAGGGATTCCAGGGGCAGGATCAGGGGGCAGCGCCTCCGGTGATAGAATCCTCAGGAAACCAGATCGGACCGACGATCCTGATGGCAGTGGGCGCGGCTGTACTGATTGTGGTTCTTGTCCTCTTTTTCCGCTGGCTGATGAGAAAACAGCCGATAGAAAAGAAAGCGGGAGTGGAAAAGGAAGATACGGTCCGTTTTTTGGAGCATCCGCCTGGTGAGACAAAGAAGAAAGGCCGGGAGGCAAGATATGTAAGGCTGATCCGGGAGAGATACCGGAAGTTTCTGAAGCTTTATCGAAGCAGCGGTCAGGAACCTGCCCCCGGAGAGACGAGCGGCGACATTGCAGGAAAATGGAAAGAAAAGTCGCTCTCAGACACAGAAGAAGCGGTGGAAAAGCTGACGGAACTCTACCGGAAAGCCCGCTACGGCGGAACCGCCAGCCGGGAAGACTGGGAGGAAGCGGATAATGTGTATCGGAAGATACGGAAAAAGGTTTAAGGATGTTTTGCTCATATCACGGAAAAACGTGTTCAAAACCTGATTCCCCCTGTTTGGTTGCTTACGGGAATCGGATTTTGAACACGCTCGAAAGATTGGATTCAAAAGTTACTTAATATACTTCAACATCTGGATTAAATATCTGCCTTCCATTTTTTCTTCTTCATCACGATCCATATAACGTTTTCCGAAATTCACGAATCCGTTACTGCTATAAAATTCTAACAGAACTTCTTTGTCTTCGCATTCCAGATATACGAAACGTCCGCCTAAACTTAGCTGAATTTCTTTTACTTTATCACATGCTAATTTTAATAGTTCATCTCCCGTAATTAGAGTATTGTAACCGTGTTGATAATTTTTTCCTAATTGGGCAATTAATGGTGTTGACATTATGTATCTTTTAAAAATTCTTCTACATCTCTGTTTAAACCTCCGGAAGAAAAATCAGAGAGAATAGAAATGACTCTATCCTCTCCGATTTGATCTAACATTTCACTAAGGTTTACCTGTACATATCCGGCTATCATTTGTTATCTCCAAATAATTCTTTGATCTTAGATCCTTTCACTTCTTTAAAAGATCTGGATAGCGATACTTCTTTTGCATGTTTCTTTTCGGCATTTTCAAGAGCGTCAACAAATGTTCTGCATAGCTTTTTATCTCTGATATCTACATTTTTTGTTATGCTTTTTGTGGCCATAAAATCACCTTCCATAAACACATCGAAAAAAGGTACACAAAAAAGACCTCTCTCTTTTGTCTTCTCTTTTAGTATATCGCAAATTCTAAGAAAGTCAACGAAAACCTCTACTTGAGTTTCCGCAGAATTATCCCCACAGGAAAAATCTACCGCGTCCTGTTATCCACAACTTTCAAAAAATGCCAAAAATATAAGGAATCCTGTTCCTTTTTGATGTAAAATTAACCTATCAACCAAAAACCTTACTAAACAAAAAGAAAGGGGATTCCTTATGGCTCATTTTACATCAAATACCTACCAGTTGAAAAGAAAAATTTTAAATTTCGCAAATAAAATTTCCCGGAAACTTACAAAACCAAACAGGAAATTCATCGCCGATATGACATACGGTATATTAGCCTCACAAAGCTGTCTGCTCACCGATATTGCGGACCATCTTCACGAGTCCTCAAAAAAAGTAAATGTTGTGGAACGCCTCTCCAGGCATCTCGAAAAAGGTACATCGCCCTTGGCTGCAGCGGCTTATCTCCAACAGGTGAAAAAGTTGGCTCCTTCTAACCCTGTCATTCATATCGATGACAGTGATGTGACGAAGCCTGACGGTTATAAATTTGAGGCTCTTGGAATTGTCCGCGATGGTTCCCAAAGTACCTCCTCAAAAAACGTTTACAAAAAAGGCTATCACGTTACGGAAGCTTGCGTCCTTACCGCCAGCAATCATCCTGTCAGCATTTTTTCCAGGATCCATTCGTCTTCTGAGAAAGATTACAAATCAGTCAATACGATTACCTTCTCTGCTATTGAACAGGCGGCTGCCCTGTTTGGTAAAGCAACCTTTGCTATGGACCGGGGCTATGATGATAACAAGATGTTTCTGAAATTAGATGAACTGAAGCAGGATTATGTGATCCGCATCAAATCCAACCGGAAGTTGTTCTACCATAACAAGTGGACTCCGGCAACAGAACTCCGTAACCGCCGGAAAGGTAAGGTGAAAACCAATGTCTTCTATAAGGGAAAAGACCATGATGCATACCTTTCCCATGTGAAAGTCCAGATCACTGCCTCCAGAAAGAATGTCTATCTGGTGTTGGTCTACGGCATTACAGAACATCCCATGATGCTGGTAACCAACAAAGACATCAAATCAAAGGAAGATGTCATCCGGGTGGCCAGAACCTATTTTTCCCGCTGGAAGATCGAGGAATATTTCCGTTGTAAAAAGCAGGTCTTCCAGTTTGAAAATTTCCGCGTGCGTAAACTGAAAGCGATCAACGCACTTAACTTTTATATCACCGTATGCATGGCATTCCTGGCTTTGGTCTCTATGGAATCCGAGACGAATGCCCTTAAGGTGTCAATCATAAAAACAGCAGATCCAATCAAGGAAAAAGTATTTTTTTGCTATTATCGGCTGGCAAAGGGCATCTCCGGCATACTATCGTATGCAAAACAAGGCGTCAGGCTATGGTTCCGGCCAAAACGTCCGGCATACCATCAACTCTGCCTTAAGCTGGCTGTTTGAATAGATAAAAGAATAGTTCTCCTCAAGCCCGGTTCCGGCGGGGCTTATTAAAGTGTCTCTATTTTTGGTACTGCCGTTCTGAATCCCTTAAAAATGCGGCAGATTGACACTTTGGGAAGACATATTCATTTTTTTATTGCAGTTTACGGAAACTCAAGAAACCTCTATATTTAATCACGGCAAGGACACACCAATCGTAACCGGTCAGTCAGCAGAACAGTTCTGTCAGATCTTCTCGTGATTCCGGAATTTGGTCAGAACTTTCTGGATACGTTCCGCCGGATTCAACAGTCCGCTGATGGAAGCGTCATGGTTCAGAGTATCGATGATCAGGGCAATATATTTGCTCAGATCGCAGCTTACATAGTACGGACGATCCAGAAGCTCCGGTGTCTGGTATACCAGATTGGTGGTCAGGACTTTTGTGAACAATCCCTCCTCATAAGCACGGTCAAACCGTTCCAGTCCGCTGGTAAACAGACCGAAGGTCGCGCACATATAGATATTGCGTGCCTTGCGCTCTTTCAGCAGTTTTGCCACTTCGATCATACTGTCTCCGGAGGAGATCATATCGTCGATGATGATCATATCCTTGCCTTCCACGGAGGAACCGAGGAATTCGTGCTCCACGATCGGATTACGTCCGTCCACAATGGTGGAATAATCGCGGCGCTTGTAGAACATACCCATGTCAACGCCAAGGTTGTTTGCCATATAGATGGCACGGCCCATACCGCCCTCGTCCGGGCTGATGACCATCAGATGATCGCTGTCAATCTTCATATCCGGCGCGTTGCGCAGGATGTTTTTGATAAACTGGTAGGCGGGTTGGATCGTCTCAAAGCCATGAAGCGGGATTGCGTTCTGGACTCTTGGATCGTGGGCGTCGAAGGTAATGATGTTTTCCACCCCCATATTTACCAGTTCCTGCAGCCCCAGCGCGCAGTCCAGGGACTCGCGGCCGGAACGTTTGTGCTGGCGGCTTTCATAGAGGAACGGCATGATGACATTGATCCGGCGCGCTTTTCCGCCAATCGCAGCGATGACTCTCTTCAGATCCTGGAAGTGATCGTCCGGAGACATATGATTTCTGTGGCCGAACAGGGAATAGGTCAGGCTGTAGTTGCATACATCCACCAGGATATAAATATCATCTCCGCGGACGGATTCATTGATCACGCCTTTTGCCTCGCCGGAACCGAAACGCGGGGTCTGAGACTGCAGGATATAACTGCTTCGTTCATAGCCTTCATATTCAGCGACATAATTTTCGCTTTCGGCGCTGCGGCGGCCGGTTCTCCATTCTACCAGGTAGTTGTCTACTTTTTTGCCAAGAGAAAGGCAGCTGGTCAGGGGAATGATTCCCAGGCGGCCGATCGGCAGTGTCTTAAAATTTCCTTCGTTTTTTTGACTCATGGTCATGTTCCTCCCAAAAGTTTTTTCTGGATACGAATATCGTTGCCGAACAGCTTGATAATCGTATAGTTGCTGGATATCCTTGAAAAGGTACGCTCTGAATAAGTCTCTGCGAACCGGTCCAGTGTCAGGTTCGTGGAGATGATCGTTGATTTCTTCCTCAGAATCCGCTCGTTGATACAGAGGAACAACTGGGAAGCGACAAAGCTGTTGGTCAGTTCCGTACCTAAATCATCAATGATCAGAAGATCACAGTTGAAAATGTTGCTGTGTACCTCCTTTGCCTCGTCGGAGCCGGAAAAAGTATGGCGGGCAAAGAGTTCAAACAGGTCGAAAGCGGTGAAATAGATCACGCAGAAAGACCGGTCCAGCAGTTCCCTGGCGATACAGTGGGAAAGAAAGGTCTTTCCGACGCCCGTATCTCCATAGAAAAACAGATTGTCAAATCGGATGCCGAAGGTTTCCGTAAAGGAACGGCAGCGTTGCAAAGCGGCCTGAGCCGTTTGTCTGGACGTAAGACCGGTCGCATTGTTTATGATATCGTCGGAATAATATTCCAGGGAAAAAGTGTCGAAATTCTCTTTGTCCAGAATCTCATCCAGCCGCGACTGGGTATAGAGGAGCGATGCTTCTGCTTTCTTAAAGCATACGCATTTTTTGCCGTCGATATACCCGGTATCCCGGCAGAGCGGACAGTCGTAAGAAGGCTCCAGATAATCCGCGGGGAATCCGTTGGAGACCAACAGTGCCGTGCGTTCTTCCGCCAGTTCGGCAATGGCCGCGCGCAGGTCCAGTCCCGCCTTGGGACCGCCGTTGAGTATATCGCGGGCTTTCTGCACACTGATCGAAGCGATGTCTCCGTCGATTTCCGGAAGCCTTGGAATTTTTGCGTATGCAGTCTTCCGGCGCTCTTCCAGCTCATGACGGTGCTGGAGCTGCCGGCGGTTATACATGCGCATGATAGAATCGTATTGTGGATTGGTAAGTGCCATGTTACTTCCTTTGCATTATCACTGGTTCAGAAGCTGTTGTTCCAGCTTCTCGTAATCATACTCTCGCTGATGGAAATTGTTGAAACGGTTGGGCGCCGGTTTCTGGGAAGAACTGTCTCTGGAGGCAGTCTTCTGGTTTTTCCGGTGCTGTTCGTCCAGCGCCTGAATATCCTGGAGCGACCGCACGTTCTGGGATTTCCATTTGGAAAGGATCCCTTCGGCGTAACTGAAGCTTGGCTGGCCGGTCTGGGCGATCGTCCGGGCGCATGCTTCTGCGATCAGTTCCTGGGAAAATCCGTAGTCATTGAGCCAGCGGTCCATATCTGCGATCTCTTTCGGGATCGGGTTGCGGTTGCGGATGCCGAAGGCTTTCAGGATCGGAAAATATTTCCGATTGTACGTGGTGGTCTCCTGTTTTGCCATCTCCACGGTGGTAATGCCGGCTTCGTGCCATGCAATCCCGACTTTTTCCAGATAGTGGAGGCTGGTGCTGCCCTTGGAGACACAGTATTCCACCAGATATTCCAGGAGCTCCGCGGAAAAGTGCAGCTCGTCATAAAAATAAAGAAGACGGTTGACATCTGCAGGACTCAGCGTGCGTCCAAGATACTGTTCTGACAAAAAGAGAAGCTGCCGGATTTCTTCGTTTTCCTTCAGCGCCTGGATGCGGCTGGAGGAAAGCTGTTTGGGCTTCGGCGTTTCTTTTGCGGGAACCGTCTTTGGAGCGGCGGAGGATGGTTCTGTGGTCACAGCCGCTGTTTTCATTGCCGCTTCCTGTTTTGGTGCCGTCTGCACCTGCCCTGGAACCTTCAGAGGAAGAAGACGGATCTTTGTGACAATCCCGCCGGCGTCGAAAGACAGAGCGAGGATACCGGTTTTCTCCCAGTATTTCAGCGCGCGGACCACGTCCGTTTCGGTGCAGAAAAAGAAATCTGCAATCGAAGAAAGACTGACACTGACCTCACGGCAGCCCGCAGCCCGCAGCAGATAGAGATAAACCTTGACAAACTCTCCGTTCGCGGAGGGCATATAGTAGTCCAGAAAAAGATCCGGGACCGCTGTCGCCTGCGAAACGCGTTCATCCTGTAGCGTAAATGTATGCATGAAAACACCATCCTGTATTTCTGTATTCGTTTCTAAAATGAAAAATACCTGGTTTTTCTTGAAGTCAGAATCCACAGGTATTTGTTGATCCTGCGCGCGGAGGGGGTATCCGCAGCGGCGCAGAAGTCGTTACACCGCCAGTATAACACAGATTTTTCAACAAGTGAATACTTTTGGGGAAATTTCCACGGGGCTGTTTTTTTGGCGGCGGACGAAATCAGCCTGGGGCAGGTGGGATGGGTGGACAGCGGGCGGCTGCAAGGGCATGGAAAATCTAACCGTTCCAAAGCCCCTTCGGACGGGCACCGGAGCAATTCGGCGGGAAAGCTTTATGCTTTCCCACCTCAGTGCTCCTCAGACTCCGGGCGTGTAGCCCTGCGTCTGTCCCGTCCTCCGGGGCTTTGCAACGCTAAGATTTTCTCATGTCCTTGCAGATGCCCGCTGTCCACCCATCCCACCTGCCCCTGGCTGATTTCTGGTATAGCGCTCGCCGAATAATCGGACAAGGCATATGGAATGGAAGAATTTCTGGGGAAATCCCGGAGCTTGTGTTATGGGAAGTGTGAAAACAGTCTGTGTGGATAATGTGGATAATGGGGAGGAAAACTTTCCGGGAATCGTTATTATCAACCTGTTTTGGGGAGAAATGTCGAAAAGTATTGTATTTTAAAGGATTTTTGCGAAATGAGGCGTTAAAATTATGTAAACTTAACTTTGCACATGTAATCCACAGAGGTGAAGGCGGAAAAATGTGTATAAAGTTGTGGATAATGTGGATAAATGTCTTTAAATTTTCTTCAGACAAAAAGAGCCCCGGGCAGCGGACGCGGATGTCCACTGCCGGGGCTTATGTTCTGCCATGGCGCAGTTACATGCCGAGCAGGTTTTCACCCACTTTTACGATGTCTCCGGCGCCCATGGTGATCAGAAGATCGCCGGGGGAGATGTTTTCCAGCAGATAGTTTTCGATTTCATCGAAGGTTTCAAAATATTCGCAGGGGGTTCCCTGCTCAATGATTTTTTTCTGTAAATCTCCGGAGGAGATGCCCAGGGTGTCGGTCTCTCTTGCCGCATAGATTTTCGCCAGGACAACGTGGTCCGCCAGGGTCAGGGCTTTGGCAAATTCATCCATCAGAGCTTTTGTGCGGGTATAAGTGTGCGGCTGGAAGACGCACCAGGTTGTCTTGTGCGGACAGTCGGAAGCAGCTTTCAAGGTTGCCTCGATTTCCGTCGGATGATGGGCGTAGTCATCGATAATCGTTACATTTCCTACGGTTCCTTTGTACTGGAAACGGCGGTCGGTTCCTGTAAAAGTGGAAAATCCGTTATGTACTGCCTCTGCCGGAAGTCCCAGTTCGCGGGCTACGGCGATGGCTGCCAGTGCGTTGGAGACATTGTGGATTCCTGGTACTTTCAGGGAATAACGGCCAATGTTTTCGCCGTGACAGATGCAGTCGAAAGATGGGTGTGCGAATCCGTCAAAGACAATATTTTCTGCTGTATAGTCGGCTTCTTTGGTATTTTCCAGTGCGTAGGTCAGTACTTTACAGTTCAGTCCGGCGGTAACGGTCTGATATTCAGGGGTATCCGCATTGATGATCAGCGCTCCGTCTTCCGGAAGCAGTTCCGCAAATTTCCGGAAAGAATGGCGGATGTCTTCGATATCCTTGAAGAAATCCAGATGGTCAGCATCCATATTCAGGATAACACTGATTTTCGGGAAGAAGCTTAAAAAGCTGTTGGTGTACTCACAGGCTTCGGTCAGGAAAGTTTCCGAGTTTCCCACACGGATATTTCCTCCAATGGACGGAAGGATGCCGCCGACACTGATGGTCGGGTCACAGTCCCCCGCCAGGAGGATATGGGAGAGCAGCGAAGTGGTTGTGGTCTTTCCGTGGGTTCCTGCGACGGCGATGGGTGTGTCATAGTTTTTCATGATCTGGCCCAGCAGTTCCGCTCTGGTCAGCATTGGAATCTGTTTCGCAATGGCTGTCTGATATTCCGGATTGTCCGGATGGATGGCAGCGGTATATACGACCAGATCGATATCGTCGGTGATATTGGATGATCTCTGTCCATACTGGATACTGGCCCCAAGCCCGGACAGATGGTCGGTCAGAGGCGTTTCTTTGGCATCAGAGCCGGAAATCTGAAATCCTTCCTTTAATAAAATTTCGGCAAGTCCGCTCATACTGATGCCGCCGATTCCTATGAAATGGATATGGATAGGTGTTGTAAAATCTACGGTATACATGATTTCTCCTTGATTTGTTTCCTTGATCTTGTTTTGCTAACTTCTGATATGATTATACACAGGTTTAGAAAAAAAATCCAGCCTGGAGCGTGTTTGAAAATTGTTTTCTGTCTGCTTTGAGATAATTGAAGAAATTGTGTAAAGATTTATATAATTGCAGATTATGGACATCATTTAATAGGAAGAAACGGTTTCGCGGAACGTGAAAAAAGGGAGAAAAATCGGTTGGAAAGATTGCTTTTTTCGGATGAAAAGAAAGAAACTGGTAAAAATTGATAAAAACATAAATAAAACGATTCATAAATTGTCGAAAAATGTAAAAAGCATGTAAAGCAAGCTTTGGAAAGAAAAAAATAATAGGTGAAAAGTCATAAAATGTAAGAATTAATTTCACGAAATATATTAAAAATGTTCACAATTATGAGAGTTTATGCTATAATCAAAGCATCCTATATATACGACAAGAGGTGATTGCATGATTAAGAAAGAAATGATAGCGATGCTGTTAGCCGGCGGCCAGGGAAGCAGACTCGGTGTGCTCACCGAAAAAGTTGCAAAGCCGGCAGTAGCATTTGGCGGTAAATATCGGATCATCGATTTTCCGCTCAGCAACTGTATCAATTCAGGCATTGATACAGTAGGTGTTTTGACACAATACCAGCCATTACGCCTTAATACCCATATTGGAATCGGTATTCCGTGGGATCTGGATAGAAACGTTGGTGGAGTGACCGTGCTGCCGCCATACGAAAAAAGTACAAGCAGCGAGTGGTACAGCGGTACAGCGAATGCGATTTATCAGAATATGGCATATATGGAGACTTATAATCCGGACTATGTCCTGATCCTCTCCGGTGATCATATTTACAAGATGGATTATGAAGTAATGCTGGACTATCACAAGGCAAACAATGCGGACGTTACGATCGCATGTATGCCGGTACCGATTGAGGAGGCAAGCCGTTTCGGTGTCATGATTACAGACGGAAACGGAAAGATTACAGATTTTGAAGAAAAACCTGAGCATCCGAGAAGCAACCTTGCGTCCATGGGCATCTATATTTTCAGCTGGCCGGTACTGAAGGAGTCTTTACAGGCGCTGAAGGATCAGCAGGGCTGTGACTTTGGAAAACATATTCTTCCGTACTGCAAGGACAACGGTAAGCGTTTGTTTGCTTATGAATTCAACGGATACTGGAAAGATGTAGGAACCCTGGGCTCTTACTGGGAAGCCAATATGGAGCTGATCGATATTATTCCGGAATTCAACCTGTATGAGGAATTCTGGAAGATCTACACCAAGGGTGATATCATCCGCCCGCAGTACATTGCAGCCGAAGCTACGGTAGAGCGCAGCATTATCGGTGAAGGCGCTGAAATTTACGGAGAAGTACATAATTCTGTTATAGGGGCAGACGTAAAGATTGAAAAGGGCGCTGTGATCCGGGATTCGATTATCATGCGTCACAGTCAGATCGGAGAAGGAACTACGATCGACAAGGCGATTATTGCAGAGAATGTCAAAGTAGGTGCCAATGTTGTCATGGGCGTAGGCGAGGAAGCGCCGAACGTGCTGAAACCGAAAATCTATTCCTTCGGACTGGTGACCGTCGGAGAAAATGCGGTGATTCCGGACAATGTAAAGATTGGAAAGAATGTATGCATTTCCGGCGTGACCACTGCAGAGGATTATCCAAACGGCGAGCTGCCAAGCGGCGGTGCAATCGTAGAGAAGGATGGTGAATAATATGAGAGCATTGGGAATAATTCTGGCAGGTGGAAACAGCAACAGGATGAGAGAGTTATCCAATAAGAGAGCCGTTGCAGCCATGCCCATAGCGGGAAGCTTCCGGAGCATTGATTTTGCGCTGAGCAGCATGACAAACTCTCATATTCAGAAGGTAGCAGTCCTGACACAGTATAACGCACGTTCTCTGAATGAGCATCTGAATTCCTCCAAATGGTGGGATTTCGGACGGAAACAGGGAGGACTGTTCGTCTTCTCACCAACGGTAACCGTCGGCAACAGCTGGTGGTACCGTGGAACCGCGGACGCTATTTATCAGAACCTTTCCTGGCTGAAAAACAGCCATGAGCCGTATGTGGTGATCGCTTCCGGCGATGGCGTGTACAAGCTTGATTTTAATAAAGTTCTGGAATATCATATTGCCAAACGTGCGGACATCACGGTTGTCTGCACCGAAGCAAAGCAGGTGGAAGACATCAGCCGATTCGGCGTACTGAAAATGAACGAAGACTGCCGCATCGAAGAATTTGAAGAAAAACCGATGATGGCGAGATCCAATGTGATCTCCACAGGTATCTATGTCATCCGGAGAAGGCAGCTGATCGAGATGATCGAGCGCTGCGCTCAGGAAGGACGTTACGATTTTGTCAATGACGTGCTGATCCGCTATAAGAATCTGAAACGGATCTACGGATACAAGATCGATACCTACTGGAGCAACATCGCATCGGTGGAGGATTACTACCGGACCAATATGGACTTCCTGAAACCGGAAGTGCGGAAATACTTCTTTGAAGAGTATCCGGGGGTTTATTCCAAAATTGATGATCTGCCGCCGGCAAAATACAATCCGGGAAGCTGCGTGAAAAACTCTCTGGTGGCGAGCGGATGTATCATCAATGGTTATGTTGAGAATTCGATTCTCTTTAAAACGGCGTATGTCGGAAATAACTGCGTGATCAAAAACTCAATCATTTTGAATGATGTTTATCTTGGGGATAATACACACATCGAGAACTGTATTGTGGAGAGTCGCGATACGATTCGGGCAAACTCTTATCACTGCGGAGAAGATGGGATCAAGATTGTAGTAGAGAAAAACGAAAGATATGCCATTTAAATTACGAGGTGAAAGGGGAAGCTGGTTATGAACATTACAGATGTCAGAGTACGCAAGGTAGCAAAAGAAGGAAAGATGAAAGCAGTGGTTTCAATCACGATCGACGACGAATTTGTAGTGCATGATATTAAAGTGATTGAGGGGGAAAAAGGAATGTTTATCGCGATGCCCAGCCGTAAGGCGACAGACGGCGAATACCGCGATATCGCGCACCCGATCAATTCTCAGACGAGAGAGCGGATTCAGAATATCATTCTGGAGAAGTATGAGCAGACTGCGGCGGAAGAAGAGGCTGCAGCGGAAGAATAAGCGTAAACACCGAAGTATATCTTGAAGTATAAAAAGGATCGGAAATGTGGTCTGAGACTGCATTTTCGATCTTTTTTTCTTTTCTTTTGAGGAATTTTCGTGTATAATTTTCCGGATATGAATGGAACGGGAAGGGAAACGTACAGCTGGCTGAACGGCTGCGCGGGAAGTAGAAAGGAGAAGACGATGACCTATTTGCCGGAGGAATTCCTGAAGCGGATGCAGGAGATGCTGGGAGAAGAGTATGAGGAGTTTCTTGCGTCCTATGAACAGCCCAGGACGTATGGGCTGCGTGTGAATACCAGAAAGATGACACCGGAGGAATTTGAAGAACGGAAGATTTTTCCGGTAAAAAGAATTCCGTGGGTGGAGAATGGATTTTTCTATGAAGGGGATGTACGGCCGGCACAGCATCCGCTGTATGCGGCCGGCGCGTATTATCTCCAGGAGCCCAGTGCGATGACGCCGGCGGCGTGTCTGCCTGTGGAGCCGGGGGAGCGTGTGCTGGACCTCTGCGCGGCGCCGGGAGGCAAGGCGACGGAACTGGGGGCAAAGCTGAAAGGAAAAGGAGTGCTGGTGGCAAATGACATCAGCAATTCCCGCGCGAAGGCTCTGCTTTATAATCTGGAAGTTTTCGGCATCGACAATGCTTTTGTGACAAATGAGACGCCGGAACGGCTGGCGGATGCTTTTGAAGGTTATTTTGACAAGATCCTGGTGGATGCGCCGTGTTCCGGGGAGGGGATGTTCCGGAAGGAGCAGGCGGTTGCCAGGGACTGGACGCCGGAAAAATCGGAGTATTTTGCCGGACAGCAGCGGGAGATCGTGCGGCAGGCGGTGCGGATGCTGCGCCCGGGAGGAAAGCTGCTGTATTCCACCTGTACGTTCGCGCCATGTGAAGATGAGCAGACGATTGCCTGGACGCTGGAGCAGTTTCCGCAGATGCGCCTGATCCCACTGCCTGAATATGAGGGATTTTCTCCCGGACGCCCGGAGTGGGGCAGCGGAAATTCTGACGGATATCCGGAAAGGACAAACGGAAACCTTGAGTTGAAACGCTGTGTCCGCATCTGGCCGCACAAAATGAATGGGGAAGGGCACTTTCTGGCGTTTCTGGAAAAAGATAGTGCGGGCAGAAGTGTGTCCGGAGAACAGGAAGAAAGCCGGGCGGAACAGGAAAAGCTGATGGGAATTCTTGAGGAAAAGAATCCGAAGGGGCTGCAGAGGGAAACCAAGCGGAACGGGAGACTGGATCAGCGGAAAAAAGCCGGGAAAAAGGGAAAAGCGTCAGGGAGTGTTTCGGAAAATGCATTGTCCCGCAAGGACAGGGAACTGATTGAAGAATTTCTGAAACCCTGCAGCCGCAGCTTTCCTGCAGAGCGAATGGAACTGCGCGGACAGAAGGTCTATCTGGTTCCGGAACTGCCGGAAACGGTACGAGGTCTGAAATTCCTGCGCAACGGTCTGTATATGGGAGAAATCCGCAAAGACCGGTTTGAGCCGTCCCAGCAGCTGGCGATGAGCCTGGGAGCGGGAGAATTTCAGGAATGCATCTGCCTGGAGCCGGACAATGAGCGGGCACAACGGTATCTGAGAGGGGAAACCCTGAATATTCGTCCGGAGGAAACCAAAAGCCCCTCCGGCTGGAAGCTGGTATGTGTCGGCGGTCTTCCGCTGGGCTGGGGAAAGCTGGTTCAGGGAGTGCTGAAAAATAAGTATCAGAGCAGCTGGAGAAAGAACTGAACAGCTGCGTAACAGACCAGCTGACTGAACTGTCGGGAAATTGCTGCTGCTGATGGTCTGCTTTGCCAAGTTTTCAGATATTCCAGTAAAGGAACAGAATTTAATAACAAAATAAGACGACATGTTACGGAAATATTACGGGAATTTAAAAAAAGCTTTCATTTTCCCATAGACTATGCTATAATGGGTGCGAAGTTGTGTAAATGAAGTGCTTTTGAAGCAGAATCCTTCAGAAGCGGTCTATGATTCATGAGGTGTACGACATGCGAAACAAGAAAAAATTCAGTCTGGTTCTTTCCGTGATCCTTACAGCAGCAAGCGTGCTTCCCTGTTATGGAGCGACGACCCAGGAGAAGATCACTGATGCGCAGAATCAGCAGGCACAGACACAGTCTGAACTGGAAAGCGTGCAGGAACAGATTGACGAGCTGAATTCCAAAAAAGATCAGTCGCAGACCTATCTGACAGATCTGAATCAGCAGCTGGAAGATTTAACGAAAGAAATGGAGCAGCTTCAGAGCCAGTACAGCGAGAAAGAAAAGGAGCTGGAGCAGGTTCAGAAGGAACTGGAGGAAGCGGAACAACAGCGGCAGGAACAGTACAATGCGATGAAGGACAGAATACAATATATGTATGAAAGTTCCAGCAGCAACAATTATCTGGCAATCTTGTTGACTTCCGGAGATATTTCCGAATTCCTCAACCGGGCAGAGTATATCCAGCAGGTTTCCTCCTATGACCGGGAGATGCTGGAAGCATACATGGAAACGGTGGAAACCGTAGAGAGTAAAGAACAGGAAGTGCTGAAAGAGCAGGAAGAGATCAAAAACCTGCAGGAACAGAGCGATCAGAAACAGGAAGCGGTACAGGAAATGTATTCCGCAACCTATCAGCAGCTCCGTACATACAGTGAACAGCTTGACAGCGCGCAGGCAAGCCAGAATGAGCTGATGGCAGAAATCAGTGCCCAGCAGGAAACGTTGAACGGGCTGATCCGACAGGCAAAAGAAGAAGAGATAGCGGCACAGAAAAAAGCCGAGGAGGAAGCCGCAGCCAAAGCAGCGGCGGAAGAGGCGGCAAGACAGCAGAGTACAGCAAGCAGCAGCCAGAGCTCCAATAAGAGCTCCAATACATCCGGTTCCGGAGCAAGTGCTTCGGCACAGGAAAGCACAGAGAGCAGCAGTTCCTCCAGCGGAACGTATCTGGGCAAATTCCGGGTAACCGGATACTGTGCATGTTCCATCTGCTGTGGATCATGGGCAGGCGGCGGCACAGCCAGCGGAACAACTCCGACGCCGGGCAGAACCATTGCTATGGGTGGAGTGCCGTTTGGAACAAAGCTGATGATCAATGGACAAGTCTACACAGTAGAAGACCGAGGAACCGCATACGGTCATGTGGATATGTTCTTCGGCAGTCACTCTGAGGCGCTGGCATTCGGCGTTCAGTATGTGGACGTGTATCAGGTAAATTAATTTTAAAAGCGGACGAAAGCAGCCAGGACCAGGCGGTATGCGTGTACGGCGGGCGGCTGCAAAAATATGGAAAATCTAAACGTTCAGAAGCCCCTGCGGACGGGCACCGGAGCGATTCGCCAGGAATTTTTTATAAATTCCCGGCTCAGCGCTCCTCAGGCTCAGTGCGAGAAGCACTTCGCCTGTCCCGTCCTACGGGGCTTCTGAGCGTTAAGATTTTCTCACATTTTTGCAGATGCCCGCCCATACACGCATACTGCCTGGTCCTGGCTGCTTTCTGTGTTTTGAAACAGGAAGAGTATATTTCTTGATCCACTATTTGTTGATATACAAATGCCGGAATCCTCTGGCATATGTGTGGCACCCATTCAGGGGTTTTGGTGATGGAGGTATATAAAGAAAAGTTAGGAACCGTACAAAAAAATATTGACAAATTGAAAGGCTGCTCTTATAATTGGAAAAGTTAGGAAGCGAACCAGTATGACTTTCGTTAAATAATCTGGCCAATCGCGCGGAATGTTTTTTTGAACTGTGTAATCGGGAAAGCAGGAAGACGAATGATAGGGTTATTTGCGAAATGAGGTACGGGCATCTGCCTTCGACGACTTTTATGACGGAGAAGTGTTTTGGATGCGTAACACCAACAGGAGTGGGAAAATGGAAGAAAAAGATCAGAACTGTGTCGATGAATGTAAAATTAACATGGGAAAACTGATTCAGATGGTGTCTCATCAGCTGAAGCGGCGCAATGTGTCGCCTGCAGCCAATGGAGAGCTGACCAATATGCAGAGAAATATATTGGGGTATATCCTGATGAACTCCATACACCGCGATGTCTTTCAGAAAGAACTGGAGGAGGAATTCCATATCCGTAAGTCAACGGTGACGGGAATCCTGCAGCTGATGGAAAAAAACGGTTTTATCGCGAGGGAGCCTGTTCCGTCGGACGCGCGGCAGAAGAAGATCGTACCCACTCCCAAGGCTGAAGCTTACCGTGGGGAAGTGCTGGCTAAAATTCAGAAGATTGAAGAAAGGCTGGCAAAAGGTATCCCGGAGGAGGACTATAAGACCTGCAAGCGAGTGCTCTTGCAGATGCTCAGGACTCTGAAGGAAGACGAAAAAGAATAAAATAAGGAGGCTGACATGAACAGAAAATTGTTTCGCTCAATACGCGAGTACAAAAAAGAGTCGATTCTGGCTCCGGTGTTTGTTGTTCTGGAAGTTTTTATGGAAGTCCTGATTCCGCTTCTGATGGCGAACATCATTGATATCGGTATTGCAAACGGGGATATGGGATATATCACGGAAATGGGAATACTCCTGGTCGTTATGGCAATACTGGCATTGGTTTTTGGCGCGATTGCAGGAAATATGGCGGCGAAAGGAGCTGCCGGTTATGCCAAAAATCTGCGCCATGATATTTTTTATAAAATTCAGGATTTCTCATTCAAGAACATTGATAAGTTTTCCACGTCCAGTCTGGTGACAAGGCTGACGACGGATATTACCAACGTTCAGATGGCATACATGATGACAATCCGTTTGCTGGCGCGGGCACCGATCATGATCGTGCTTTCTCTGATCATGACATTTACGATCAACACAAAGATTGCGCTCATGCTGCTGATCACCATCCCGATCCTTGGCGGTATCCTGATTTTTATTGCGAAGACGGCTCATCCTCATTTCATCAAGGTGTTTGACGAATACGACGTACTGAACAACACGGTACAGGAAAATGTCAATGCAGCCCGTGTGGTGAAGGCATATGTGCGTGAGGACCACGAAATCGGCAAATTCCATAAAATCTCAACAACGGTTTACAATCTGTTTACCAAGGCTGAGAAAATTGTCGCATGGAACAGCCCTACGATGCAGTTCGTTGTTTATACGGTAGTGTTAATGATGGTGCTGATCGGAGGTGAAAGCATTATCGGCGGACAGATGGAAACTGGGCAGATGACCAGTGTTATCGTATACGCCATGCAGATCCTCAGTTCCCTGATGATGGTTTCTTTTGTGTTTGTCATGATCATGATCGCAGAGGCATCCTCTGACCGTATTGCAGAGGTTCTGGATGAAGTTCCGGAGATGCAGAACAAACCGGACGCTGTGATGGAGGCTCCAAACGGCGATATCGATTTTGAAAACGTAGATTTCAGTTATTCCGGCGAGGGCGGGGCACTCTCACTGAAAAAAGTAAATCTTCATATCAAGTCTGGCCAGACGGTCGGAATCATCGGCGGAACGGGAAGCGCAAAATCCACACTGGTTCAGTTGATCCCGCGTCTCTATGACGCGACGAGAGGATGCGTCAAAGTCGGAGGCGTTGATGTACGTGATTACAATCTGGAGGCGCTCAGAGATCAGGTATCCATGGTGCTTCAGAAAAACGTCCTGTTTACAGGTTCTATTTATGACAACATTCGCTGGGGAGATGAAAATGCCAGTGATGAAGAAGTGCAGAGGGTCTGCCGCCTTGCACAGGCGGACGGATTCGTGCAGGAATTCCCGCATGGCTATAATACAATGATCGTTCAGGGCGGAAATAACGTATCCGGAGGACAGAAACAGCGTCTCTGTATCGCCAGAGCCCTGCTGAAAAAGCCTAAGATCCTGATCCTCGACGACTCTACCAGCGCGGTAGATACCAAGACAGATGCGATGATCCGAAAAGCTTTCCGTGAGGAAATTCCGGATACGACAAAGATCATTATCGCACAGCGGGTTTCTTCTGTGGAAGACGCGGATATGATCATTGTTATGGATGACGGCAAGATCAACGGCATCGGAACATCGGAAGAATTACTGAAGAACAATGCGATTTATCGTGAAGTATATGAATCTCAGGTGAAAGGAGGAAATGAGGATGAGTGATCCAAAGAAAGTAAAGGTATCCCGCGGTACCCTTAAGACGGCAAAGCGTCTGCTTGCTTATGTGACGAGCAGTTACAAGCCGGAACTGATCGCCGTGGTAATCTGTATCATCATGAGTTCCATTGCATCGATTTCCGTATCGCTCTCACTGAAATTTCTTCTGGACGATTTTATCATACCGCTGATCGGAAAACAGAATCCGGATTTTACAGAGCTGTACAGGGCGGTCGTGGTTCTTGGCGTGATTTTCCTTCTTGGAGTGATTGCAACATTTGTATACACCCGGTTGATGGTTAAGATTGGCCAGGGTGTCCTGCGCCGGGTCAGAGATGAGATGTTTGAGCATATGCAGACACTTCCGATCCGTTATTTTGACCAGAATACCAACGGTTCTATCATGAGTCTGTACACCAACGATACGGATACCCTGCGTCAGATGATCAATCAGGCGCTGCCTCAGGTATTGATGTCTTTCATCACGATCGTGGTAACTTTCATTTCCATGCTCCTGCTGAGCCCGCTGCTTACAATTCTGGCTGTTGCCATCATTGGGATCATGCTGCTGGTGAGCAGTAAGATCGGAGGAAACAGCGGAAAGTATTTCGTGCGGCAGCAGATGGATATCGCGGATGTCACTGGTTATGTGGAAGAGCGTATGAATGGACAGCGTGTCATAAAGATTTTCAACCATGAGCGAGTGTCCGAAGAAGAATTTGACAAGCTGAATGAACGGTTGTTCAACAGCGCGGCCAACGCTAATACCTTCGCCAATATCATGGGACCGGTCATCGGAAATATCGGAAACCTTCAGTTCGTTCTGACGGCCGTTTTGGGCGGCTTCCTTTCCATTGCAGGAATCGGCGGTCTCACGCTTGGAACCATGACGTCCTATCTGCAGTTCACAAAGAGCTTTACACAGCCGTTTATGCAGATTGCACAGCAGTTTAACTCTGTTGTCATGGCGCTTGCCGGAGCGGAGCGTATTTTCAGTATGATTGACGAAGCTCCGGAAGTGGACGACGGTTATGTTACGCTGGTCAACGCAAGAAAGAAAGCAGACGGAACGATCGAAGAGTGTGCGGAGCGCACCGGAACCTGGGCGTGGAAACATCCCCATCAGGCGGATGGAAGCGTTACCTACACGGAGCTGAAAGGTGACGTGCGTTTCTTTGATATGACCTTCGGATACAATCCGGACAAAATGGTGCTTCATGATCTGACGCTTTACGCGAAACCGGGCCAGAAACTTGCGTTTGTAGGTTCCACCGGCGCCGGAAAGACGACGATCACCAACCTGATCAACCGTTTCTACGACGTTCAGGATGGAAAGATCCGTTACGACGGAATCAATATCAACAAGATCAAAAAAGCAGATCTGCGCCGTTCCCTTGGAATCGTGCTGCAGGATACCCATCTGTTTACCGGAACGATCATGGAAAATATCCGGTACGGAAAACTGGATGCTACCGATGAGGAAGTATTTGCAGCAGCACGTCTGGCACATGCAGACCAGTTCATCAACATGCTGCCGCAAGGATACAACACCATGCTGACCAGCGACGGTGAGGAACTGTCCCAGGGACAGAGACAGCTGCTTGCGATCGCCCGTGCAGCCGTAGCGAATCCGCCGGTCCTGATCCTGGATGAGGCGACATCAAGTATTGATACCCGTACTGAAGCGATCGTACAGAAAGGTATGGATAACCTGATGAAGGGACGTACCGTATTTGTCATCGCCCACCGTCTGTCCACAATCCGGAACAGCGATGCGATTATGGTTCTGGAACACGGACGGATCATCGAGCGTGGTACCCACGAAGAACTGCTTGAGAAACATGGTACGTATTATCAGTTATATACAGGTAAACTGGAATTAGATTAATCACCCAGAGTTTTTCCACTGCGGAATACGATTTCCGGCTTATGCCGGGGCGTATTCCGCTTTTTTTGCGGAACATTCCGCTGGCAGGGGGGACGAAAAAATCCCTGAGCGGTTGGCATACGTGTACGGCGGGCGGCTGCGGGGAGGCGGAAAATCTAAGCGTTCCAAAGCACCTGCGGACGGGCACCGGAGCGATTCGACAGGAATTGTTGATCAATTCCCGTCTCAGCGCTCCTCAGACTCCGGGTTTGTAACCCTGCGTCTGTCCCGCCCTCCGGAGCTTCGGACCGCTAAGATTTTCTCGTCTCCCCGCAGATGCCCGCCGTACACGTATGCCAACCGCTCAGGGATTTTTTCTGTTTTCTGGCGGCGGAATGTTCTGAGGGGTGTAGTGTAGCAAAAAAGACACATTTTTTGTGTTAAAAGGTTGCTGCAACGCACCCGTTTTCGTGAATCCTATAAAGTATCGGTTCATAAAAAGGGGGATGTGTCCAGAAGGCGTATATGTCAGGCAGAGTTATTCCTCGATTCCGGCTACTGATACGCAATACGCCGCACAGCCGATTGGAGAAATCCAGTCGGCTGTTTTCAGTGTGTGCCGAGCATGGCACTAAGAGAACAGTTGCGGACGAGAAAGTTTAAGCTGCAATCAGTGGCAGGGTGGAGATACCGAAGCCAGACGGTGGGGTAAGGAAGCTGGGGACCGACAGTGGCTGAAACGTTCCTTTGGATTATCTCTTGTAAAGAGGCATACGGAAAGATATAATGAAAATACGACCAAATGATCGTGCGAAGGGATTAAAAGAATGGGCGCTGGAAACGCCGGATAAAAAAATTTTTGTCAGAGAGAAAAAAGAGGCAGCCGTTCGACTGTCTGAATGGTTACAGTCTGAGAGCAGCCGGTAGATTCGGCCGGCTGCTCTCGGGCTGGGTCATTCTCCGAACTTTCGGTTTCTGTCATTACTGATACCCAGCAGGTAATCGGTACTGCAGTTATATAGTTTGGCAAGCCGGATCAGAAAATCCACCGGGATTTCCCGGATTCCTTTTTCATAACGGGAATACACATCCCGGTGGCATTCGAGAATGGCAGAGAGTTCTTTGATAGTCAGATCACTGTCGATCCGCATGTCTTCCAATCTTTGATATTTCATCTTCTTATGTCCTGTTCTGAATTCCGTCGGTTAACAGTTATCTCTCAGTCTGAGCAGCGGAAAGCAGTTTTATTCCCGCGGGCAACGAGCCAAGCGGACATGCCTGCATGTCCATTTGACGGTGCTGTGTGCCGGTGGCGCACGGTTAGCACCGACCGAAACGAAGTGCAGACCTGCCGCGAGGGTCTTTGACTCCCACGCGTTACAGATATGTCAGTGTGGAGATGATAACTGTTAGTGTAATAAGTAACAATTTAATACTAACAACTGGACGTATGACCGAAAGAAAATACGGTCATATGGACGTAAAAAAGCGAGGGATATTCCAGTGAGAACAAAGACAGAAGAATGCGAAAGAATCGTTCTGCAGGCGATGGAGGCGATACAGGACGAAGACGAAGAAACCTTTTCCCGGCTCATCTATCCGATACCAAAACAAGAATGGAAACAGGAAACCGGCGAAGAAGCCCCACCCAAAGCCTCCCGCCTCCGCCAGGTACTGAATGAAATAAACCCCTACGGATTCTCCGTACCATATAAAATAGAAAACCTGTACATAATCGAAGATTACAATGGAAGAAACTGGTACGAACACAAGCAGATCCCCATACAGGCAGCAGCAGAAGCAACCGTATACTGGGCCAAAACCGAAAAAAAGACCACCTGCTACGCCTGGCCCATCTCTTTCCAATGCCTCTGCATAGAAAACACCTGGTACCTAAACCCCTACTGGCTCTGGGAATATCAGAAAACCTGATCACATCACACCCGCAACACCATTTACAATACCATCCGCAATCCACCTCCACGCCACCACAACCAGGGAACGGAGCGCGGCGCCCACGGAGGACCGCGGCGGGCAGGCGGACGGATGGGAATGTGGAAATGCAGTGCCTAGAGCGTGTTTGAAAATTCATTCCTGCAATCTGCACGCCCCACTTTGCGGGAAATTGGTTCCGAAATCAGTCAGCGTAGCCCGCTACGCCTCCCGCTTTCGGAACCAATTTCCCACAAACTGTGACGCACATTTTGCAGAAAGCAATTTTCAAACACGCTCTTGCGACTGCAGATGAACTGCGCAGGGCGGCGTGTCCGACGCCCCTGCCGATGCCAAAGACCTGCAAAAGCCAAGCGGCGAACACACCGCCCTGCGCTGTCCGTCTGCGGAGTGAGCACGCATTCCACATTCCCCACCGTCCGCCTGCCCGCCGCCAGTCCTCCGTGGGCGCCGTGCTCCGTTCCCGTCCACTTTATACTTTCTTTAGAAAAAAACATGGAAAAGGTGTTGACAAAACAAACCTCGAGTGCTATCGTAAGAGCATAGATGTTAGCACTCCACTCAAACGAGTGCTAACAAAACCAGAAGGAAAGGAGCTGGAGGAATGGAATTGGATGAGAGAAAAAGGAAAATACTAAAAGCGATCATCCAAACGTATCTGGAAACCGGAGAGCCGGTAGGGTCAAGGACTATTTCCAAATACACCGATCTGAATCTGAGCTCCGCCACCATCCGCAATGAAATGTCAGACCTGGAAGAGATGGGATACATCCTGCAGCCGCACACCTCTGCAGGGCGGATACCTTCCGATAACGGATATCGGCTGTATGTGGACGAACTGATGAAAGAAAAGGAGCAGGAGATTGCAGATATCAAGAACATGGTGATCGAGAGAACGAATCACATGGAAAAGACGCTGCAGCAGGTGGTACGGCTCCTGGCAACCAAGACCAATTACGCGACACTGATCACAGGACCGGCCATGCACCATACAAAAGTTAAATTTATTCAGCTTTCCAAGGTGAATGAGCATCAGCTGCTGGCAGTCGTTGTAGTGGAAGGAAATCTGGTAAAAAATCAGATGCTGGACCTGGAGGAAGAGCTTGATGACGAACAGCTTCTGAAATTGAATCTTTTGCTGAACACACAGCTCAACGGACTTGCCATCGAGGAAATCAATCTTGGAATGATCCAGAAAATGAAAGAACAGGCAGGTATTCATTCCGGTGTGATCAGCAAGGTTGTGGATGCAGTTGGAGAAGCGATTGCGGTCAGTGATGAGGACGTACCGGTTTATACCAGCGGTGCGACAAACATTTTTAAATATCCGGAATTGAGTGACAGCAAGAGCGCAAGCGGATTGATCTCCACATTTGAAGAGAAGGAACGTCTGGTAAGTCTTCTGAAGGATACTATTTCCGATGAGGAAAGTGATAATACCGGCATCCAGGTATATATTGGAAATGAAACTTCTATGGAACCCCTGCGGGACTGCAGTGTGGTGACAACCACCTATGATATGGGTGATGGAATGAAGGGAACCATCGGGATCGTAGGACCGAAACGCATGGACTACGAGAACGTAGTAGATAATCTGAAGATACTCAAGACACAGCTCGACAGCGTCTTCAAAAAGCCGGATACGGACACATAGAAAGGTGGAAAGCAACGGTGACACAGGAAAACAGAAATGTCAATGAAACAGTAAATGAAACCGCTGAAAATAAAGAAAACGGGATTCCCACAGAGGAGATCCTGAAAGAGGCGGACAAGGCGGCGGCAGCGTCTGCTGCTGAGAAGAAGCCTGAGGAAGAAACCGCAGCGGCAGATGGAAGCACAGAAGAGGCTTCCGGTGATGCGCAGGAAGAAACTGCGGCAGAGCAGGAGGCGGAAAAAGAGCCTCAGACCAAAGAAAAACGGTTCTTCAAGAAGAAAGAAAAGAAGGACAAAAAAGATGAGAAGATCGAAGAACTGACTGACCGGCTGACCCGTCAGCTGGCAGAGTTTGACAACTACCGGAAACGTACAGAAAAAGAAAAAGCAAGTATGTACACGATCGGAGCGAAGGATATCGTAGAGAAGATCCTTCCGGTGGTAGATAATTTTGAACGCGGTCTTGCCACGGTGGAGCATCCGGAGGATGATCCGTTTGCAGAGGGTATGAATAAGATCTACAAGCAGCTGGTCAAGACGCTGGAAGATATGGGAGTTACGGTCATTGAGGCCGTAGGACAGGAATTTGATCCGAACCTGCACAACGCAGTGATGCACGTGGAGGATGAGGAAGCCGGCGAGAACATCATCGTCGAGGAATTCCTGAAAGGCTACAAATACAAAGACATCGTGGTTCGCCACAGCATGGTAAAAGTAGCCAACTAGTATATTTGTTTACAAACAACCATTGGAATGATAAATGATTCAGGAGGAAAAAATCATGAGCAAGATTATTGGTATTGACCTTGGTACAACAAACAGCTGTGTAGCAGTTATGGAAGGTGGAAAACCGACCGTTATCGCAAACGCAGAGGGCGAGAGAACCACACCTTCTATCGTGGCATTCTCCAAAAACGGTGAGCGTCTCGTAGGTGAGCCGGCAAAACGTCAGGCAGTTACCAATGCTGAGAGAACGATCCGTTCCATCAAACGTGAGATGGGTACCGATTACAAAGTAGATATCGAAGGAAAGAAATATTCTCCGCAGGAGATTTCCGCTATGATCCTGCAGAAGCTGAAAAGCGATGCAGAGAACTATCTGGGCGAGAAAGTAACAGAAGCAGTTATCACTGTTCCGGCTTACTTCAATGACGCTCAGCGTCAGGCAACCAAAGACGCAGGAAAGATTGCAGGCCTGGATGTAAAACGTATCATCAACGAGCCGACAGCGGCAGCCCTGGCTTACGGCCTTGACAATGAGAAAGAGCAGAAGATCATGGTATACGACCTGGGCGGCGGTACCTTCGATGTTTCCATCATCGAGATCGGCGACGGAGTGATCGAAGTTCTTTCCACCGCAGGAAACAACCGTCTGGGCGGCGACGACTTCGACCAGAAGGTAGCTGACTACATCCTGTCCGAGTTCAAGAAACAGGAAGGTGTAGATCTGTCCAATGACAAGATGGCTATGCAGCGTATCCGTGAGGCAGCTGAGAAAGCTAAGAAAGAGCTGTCCAGCGCGACCACAACAAACATCAACCTTCCGTTCATCACAGCAACAGCAGATGGACCGAAGCATCTGGATATGAACCTGACAAAAGCAAAATTCGATGAACTGACCCATGACCTGGTAGAGAAGACTGCTGAGCCGGTACAGAGAGCTCTGTCTGATGCAGGCCTGAACGCTTCCGAACTTGGAAAAGTCCTGCTGGTAGGTGGTTCCACACGTATCCCGGCAGTACAGGAGAAAGTAAAACAGCTGACCGGACATGAGCCGAGCAAGAGCCTGAACCCGGATGAGTGCGTAGCTCTCGGCGCTTCTGTACAGGGTGGTAAACTGGCTGGTGATGAAGGCGCAGGCGATATCCTGCTGCTGGACGTTACTCCGCTGTCCCTGTCCATCGAGACAATGGGTGGTATTGCAACCCGTCTGATCGAGCGTAATACAACGATCCCGACCAAGAAGAGCCAGATCTTCTCCACAGCTGCAGACAATCAGACCGCTGTAGACATCAACGTTGTACAGGGTGAGCGTCAGTTCGCGAAAGACAACAAGTCCCTTGGACAGTTCCGTCTGGATGGAATTCCGCCGGCAAGACGTGGCGTTCCGCAGATCGAGGTTACCTTTGATATCGATGCCAACGGTATCGTAAATGTATCTGCAAAAGACCTGGGAACAGGAAAAGAGCAGCACATCACGATCACCGCAGGTTCCAATATGTCCGATGATGAGATCGACCGTGCAGTCAGAGAGGCAGCAGAGTTCGAGGCTCAGGACAAGAAACGGAAAGAAGCGATCGACGCAAGAAACGATGCGGATTCCATCGTATTCCAGGTAGAGAAAGCGCTGGAGGAAGCAGGAGATAAGCTGGACAGCAACGACAAGACAGCAGTGGAAGCAGACCTGAACGCACTGAAAGAGCAGATCTCCAAGTGCAATCCGGAAGATATGACCGATTCCCAGGTAACAGACCTGAAGGCTGCTCAGGAAAAACTGATGAACAGCTCTCAGAAACTGTTCGCAAAGCTGTATGAGCAGAACGCAGGCGCAGCACAGGGAGCAGCAGGTCCGAATCCGGATATGAACGCAGGAGCAGGAAATACTTCCGCAGGCGCTGATGACGACGTAGTAGACGCTGATTACAAAGAGGTATAAAACAGCCCATGGAACGGCGGTGCCGGTACAGACGGTATCGCCGGGCGGTGGCTGAGGCTGAAACAGTGGCTCCGCCGTTTGAGAAAAACGGCGGGGCGCTGCTGTCAGCAGATCAAGCAGCAGAATAACGAAAGAATCAAAGCCCAGAGGGCTGCCAGAGGCATCGGATCAGCCGTGTCAGGCGGCGGCGCTGGGATTTTTGTATGGAAAGGTGAAAGATATGGCAGAAAAAAGAGATTACTACGAGGTCCTTGGCGTAGACCGCGGAGCCGATGATGCCACACTGAAAAAAGCATACAGACAGCTTGCAAAGAAATATCATCCTGATATGAATCCCGGCGACAAAGAGGCAGAAGCAAAATTTAAGGAAGCCACCGAAGCGTATGGCGTCCTCAGTGACCCGGAAAAACGGCGTCAGTATGATCAGTTCGGCCATGCAGCCTTCGAGGGCGGCGCGGGCGGAGGAGCCGGCGGCTTTGGCGGATTTGATTTCAGCGGAGATATGGGTGATATCTTCGGTGATATTTTCGGCGATCTGTTCGGAGGCGGCGGAAGAAGACGTGCCAACAATGGTCCGATGAAAGGCGCAAATCTGCGCGCAGTGATTCATATCAGTTTTGAGGACGCAGTGTTCGGCTGTGAAAAAGAGCTGGAACTGAATCTGAAAGATACCTGTACCACCTGTAACGGAACAGGAGCAAAACCGGGAACATCACCGGAGACCTGTCCGAAATGTAAGGGAACCGGACAGGTTACTTATACCCAGCAGTCCATCTTCGGATCCATCCGAAACGTACAGACCTGTCCGGACTGCGGCGGTACCGGAAAGATCATTCGTGATAAGTGTACCCACTGTCATGGAACCGGATACACCAGCAGCCGCAAGAAAATCCAGGTTTCTGTTCCGGCAGGCATTGATGACGGACAGAGCATCCGGATTCGCGAGAAAGGTGAGCCGGGCATCAACGGAGGACCGAGAGGAGACCTTCTGGTGGAGGTTCAGGTTGCCCGTCATCCGGAATTCCAGAGACAGGATATGAATATCTTCTCCACTGTTTATATGACGTTCGCTCAGGCAGCATTGGGCGGTGATGTAAGGATCAAGACGGTAGACGGAGACGTATTATACACGGTGAAACCGGGAACTCAGACCAATACCAAGATCCGTCTGAAAGGCAAAGGTGTACCGTCCCTTCGGAATAAAAACATCCGCGGCGACCAGTATGTAACCCTGGTAGTCCAGACCCCGACGAAGCTTAATGAGAAGGCGAAGGAAGCGCTCCGCAAGTTTGATGAAGCCTGCGGAAACAAGAGACCGGAATCCGCTCCGGCACAGGAAGAGAGCGGAAAGAAAAAGAAAGGCTTCATGGACCGTGTGAAAGAAGCCTTTGAAGACGCGGATAAATAAGAGAATAGAAGATCAAAAAAGAACTGCTCCAGTTGTGTCTGAGCAGTTCTTTTTTAGGAATGTGAAAAAATCTCATCAACCAGACAACAGACACTTGCTGTGCCCGGCTTCGATTTCGTCCGCCTTAATCGTGCAGCAGTTTCTGCAGTGTCTTGTTGTCTCCCATGACAAAAATACTCTCATCTGCCATAAACCGATGGTTTGCCTCCGGCAGCGGATCCAGTCTGCCGTCGCGCTTGGTAGCGAGGATGTTGAAACGATATTTCTGCCGGGAGCTGACCTGAACGATCGTGCTGCCGACCCAGGAACGCGGAACTTCCATTTCATAGATGGAATAGTCATCCGTCAGTTCGATATAGTCAAAGATATGTTCGGAGCTGTAACGGACAGCAGCCCAGGATGCCATCTGTTTTTCCGGATAGATCACGTCGTCCGCTCCGTTTGTCAGCAGGAATTTGGCGTGCACTTCACGGGAAGCGCGGGCAAGCACGAAAGGAGCGCCGTTTTCCTTGAGAAGCGCAGTGGTTTCCAGAGAACTTTGGAAATTGTCACCGATTGCTACCACGCATACATCGAAATTGCGCACGCCGAGAGAAGCGATGAAGGCTTCATTGGTACTGTCTCCGATCTGTGCATTGGTCACAAAGTCCATAACGTTGTTTACACGCTCTTCGTTGGAGTCGACGGCGAGTACCTCGTGATGCAGCTCATGCAGTTTTTGAGCCATGTGAATTCCGAAACGTCCAAGTCCTATCAGTAAGATTGATTTCATTGCAATAAATTCCTTTCATTTTAAAATGATCATGTTATGTATTGGATGACCGCTTTTGCGGAAATGCAAAAGTCAGCGTTCTGTCAGTTGATCGTTTTTTGTGTGTCAGCTGACGGTAACTCTTTCCTGCGGCGGCATGGAAGCCGGCTGAGGTTTGTTTGCCAGGAGGGCATAGATCAGAGTCAGTCCGCCCACGCGCCCGAAATACATCAGGAAGATCAGAATCAGTTTTGACGCTGTGCCAAGTGTCGGTGTTGCGCCCAGGGTAAGTCCGACCGTTCCGATGGCAGATGCCGTTTCAAACATTGCGTCCATCAGAGGGATTCCTTCCAGACCGCAGATGATGGCTCCTCCTGCAAAGAACAGGATCAGGTACATCAGAACAATGGTCATGGCATTGGTCAGCGCCTCCGGCATCAGCCGGCGGCCGTAGCACTGGGTGCAGGAACGGTGCCGCAGGACAGCGGAAGCATTTACAAAAAGGACAGCCAAAGCTGTAACTTTAAAGCCTCCGGCTGTGGAACCGGGAGCGCCTCCGATGAGCATCAGTACGATGGTGAGTGCCTGGGAGGGCTCGCTGAGCGCGGTCAGATCCACCGAGTTAAAACCGGCGGTACGAGGTGTCACCGCCTGGAAAAATGAGGCAAGAAGCCGTTCTCCAAGTGTCATAGAATCCCAGACCGGACGGCTGAATTCCAGGAAAAAGAATAAGAGGGTCGGAATCAGGATCAGGCCTGCGGTAGTCGTCAGGATCAGCTTGGTCTGCAGGGTGTACAGGCGAAAATGCCATTTGTGCTCTCTGACATCTTTCCAGGTCATAAAACCGATACCGCCAAGGATGATCAGGATCGGTATCGTCAGAGAGACTACCGGGTCGCCGGTATAGTCTGTCAGGGACGAGAAAGGACTTTTGATACCCATCAGGTCAAATCCGGCGTTGCAGAAGGCGGAAATCGAATGGAAGACGGAGTACCATAAACCTTTCGCAAGACCAAATTCCGGACAGAAACGGAAAGCAAGAACCGCTGCGCCGATTCCTTCCAGAAGGAACAGGGTGCGGAGGATAAATCCGGTCATCCGAACGATACCGCCCACCTGAGGCGCGGAGATGGATTCCTGCATGACCCAGCGCTGTTTCAGGCTGATCTTTTTGCCGGAAAAAATAAATACCGCAACCGCAACAGTTACCACGCCCATACCGCCGATCTGGATCAGCAGAAGAATCACAAGCTGCCCGAATTGGGACCAGTAGAGAGCTGTATCATGCACGACCAGTCCTGTCACACAGGTCGCCGAAGTGGTAGTGAACAACGCATCCAGAAAAGAGGCGCCTCCGGGTGTGGATGTGGAGAACGGAAGCATCAATAGGAGCGCTCCCGTCAGGATCAGCAGCGCAAATCCAAGAATGATGATCTGCGCAGGGGTAATTTGTTTTTTTCTCAGTTTAAACATAGCAGTAGTCACCTTTTCAGTTGATTTTCATGTTGTCTCAGTATATCATGTATCCTGTAAGTATTGGTTTAAGGTTTTTGCCGCTGCCTTAAGATGAGCTAAAGATGATCCGGAAAGAGGGAAATCATGCAGTGGTAAAAAATAATAAGAAAAGCACAGAGAAAAACGATAAGGAGGACGCATGATGGAAGAAGGGGAGCTGCTGGGAAGCGGAAAGCTGAAGATCTTTTTCAGCTATGCTCCCGGAACCGGTAAGACCCGGACGATGCTGACTGCAGCCGGGGAAGAACAGAAACGGGGCGTGGATGTTGTCGTTGGATATCTGGAGAAATACTGTGACGCTGAGCCGCCGGAAGACGGGCTGGAATACCTCCCGCCCCGGCAGATCCGATACCAGGGAAAGGCATATCAGGAGTTTGACCTGGATGCCGCCCTGGAACGGAAGCCGGAGCTTATACTGGTCGACGAGATGGCGCACACAAACCGGGAAGGCAGCCGTCACCTGAAACGTTACCAGGATATCGAGGAGCTGCTGCGGGCGGGAATTCATGTTTATACGACGGTGAATGTACAGAATCTGGAAAGTCTGAAAGATGTGGTGTTTTCTGCCACTGAAAATACGGTGACGGAACGGATTCCGGATATTGTATTTGACCGTGCGGACCAGGTGGAGTTTGTAGATATGGATCCGGAGGATCTTCTGAGAAGGATTGAAAGCAAAGAAGTGCAGACACCGCCGGTATTTACACTGGAAAAGCTGAATGCGCTCCGTGAGATTGCCTTTCGCCGTGCGGCGGACTGTATCGGAAACAAACCGGGGGAAAAGAAGCAGCGGGTGAGAGAGCATCTGTTGATCTGTCTGTCGGGAGCTCCCTCCAATGCAACGGTCATACGGACAGCCGCCCGGATGGCGGAGGCATTTCACGGAGAACTGACGGCACTGTATGTGGAAAACACCCAGGTAAAGGATGATGAGATACGGGAGAATCTGCGGCTGGCGCGGGAACTGGGCGCAAGGATCGCGACAGTTTACGGAGAGGACACTGCTCTTCAGATTGCCGAATATGCCCAGATCAGTGGAGTGACGAAGATTGTACTTGGCAGAAGCGCACGGAGGGGGCACTCCCGGCAGATGGTGGACCGGCTCAGTGAATTGGCACCGGATATTGATATTTATATTATTCCGGACCAGCATCGGACAATGGAAAAGAGAAAATTTCTCCGGCTCAGTCCGGAAAAGATTACGTTCAGAGAGACGGCGGTTTCCCTGGGCATGATGACAGTCTGTACGATCATCAATTTCTTTTTCGCCGGGCTTGGCGTGGAGGAGGCCAATATCATCCTGATCTACATCCTGGGCGTGCTCGGTGTAGCCGTGCTCACAGGCGGAAAGCTGTACAGCCTCGCTGTGTCCCTGCTGGTGGTGCTGCTGTTTAATTTCTTTTTTACAGAACCCTATTATACACTGTTCAGCGCGCCCGGTTATCTGGTGACTTTTTTGATCATGCTTGTGGCGGCGATCGTGAGCAGTACGCTGACCAGACGGATCAAAAACCAGGCGATCCTCAGTGCGAGGAAAGCTTACCGCACCGGAACACTGCTGGAAACCAGCCGAAAACTTCAGAGAGCCAGAAGCGAAAGGGAAATTTTTTCGGTGGCAGCCGCACAGCTTGGAAAACTGTTGGAACGGACCATTGTCATTTATCCGGCAAATGAGAAGAAAGGGCTGGGACAGATGGAAATTTTTCCGGGAGAAGATGGAGAGCGATGGACCAGAGAAGATTTTCTCGCGGAACGGGAAATTGCCGAGTGGGTTTTTCGGAACAATAAGCATGCGGGCGCGACGACTCATACCTTTTCCGAGGCGAGATGTCTGTATCTGGCGGTGCGCGGGAAAGATCAGCCGCTGGCTGTGGCAGGAATCTTTCTGAAAGATTCCGATAAGCCGGCGGATTTTGAGAAAGAACTGATGGTCGCGATCCTGGATGAATGCGGTCTGGCACTGGAGATTGAGCAGATCTGGCAGGCAAAGCAGGAATTGGAAGAGACGGCAAGACAGGAAACTCTGCGAGCCAATCTGCTGCGGGCGATTTCTCACGATCTGCGGACCCCGCTCACCGGAATTTCCGGAAATGCCGGAATTTTGTTGGAGAGCAGCCAGAAACTGGGAGAAGAAAAGAAACACGCGCTTTATCTTAGCATCTATGATGATGCCATGTGGCTGATGCAGCTGGTGGAAAATCTGCTGTCCATCACCAGGATCGAGAATGGAGCCATGAAGCTGCAGCTGCGCCCGGCGCTTCTGGAAGAGGTCATTTATGACGCGATGGAACATCTGGACCGCAAGGCGTCAGAACATGAGATTACGGTCAGCCTTCCGGAGGAAATTCTGGTGGCGGATATGGATGCCCGGCTGATTGTCCAGGTGGTCATCAATCTTATGAACAATGCGGTGAAATATACGCCGCCTGGATCCAAAATCCAGATATCGGCACAGAGGGAAGGGTCCGTGCTCACAGTGAAAGTGTCCGATAATGGACCGGGAATCCCAAAGGAAGAACAGAAGAGAATTTTTGACATGTTTTATACGAGAGAGAATAAAAATGCAGACAGCCGGCGAGGGCTCGGACTTGGACTTTCGCTGTGCAAATCCATCGTCAATGCCCATGGCGGGACGATCACGGCAGAGGATTGCCAGCCCCATGGAACCTGTTTCACGTTCACATTACACGCTTCGGAGGTGGCGGCATATGAATAAACCACAGATACTAATCGTAGAAGATGACACGGCGGTCAGCAATCTGATCGCCACGACATTGGAGCTTCAGAATTACCAGTACCGGAAAGCCCGCAACGGAGCCAGCGCGGTGATGGATGCCCTGACCTACCGCCCGGATGTCATGCTCCTGGATCTGGGACTTCCGGACATGGACGGTGTGGAGATCATAAAGAAAATACGTTCCTGGAGCAATATGCCGATCATCGTCGTGTCTGCACGGAGCGAGGATACCGATAAAGTGGAGGCTTTGGATGCGGGAGCTGATGACTATCTGACCAAACCGTTCTCTGTGGAGGAACTGCTGGCACGTCTGCGGGTTGCCCTTCGCCGTGTCCGCTACGATACTCAGAAAGTCAGCGAAGAATCCAGCATTTATGTCAACGGAGATCTGAAGATCGATTACGCGGCAGGATGTGTATATATGGAAGGAAAAGAAATCCATCTGACGCCGATTGAGTATAAATTATTGTGTCTGCTGGCAAAGCATACGGGAAAGGTGCTGACCCATAACTTTATCATCCATGAAGTATGGGGCGGTTATGAGGCATCTGACACATCGTCCCTCTGGGTGTTTATGGCGACGCTCCGCAAAAAGATTGAGGCCGATCCGGCGCACCCCAAATATATCCGGACGCACATCGGTGTTGGATACCGGATGATGCGCCAGTCGGAGCAGGAAGGATAAAAATGCGCAGGCTGCAGCAGGAAACATAAAAATGCGCAGACCGCAGCAGGAAACATAAAAAATGCGCAGGTCGCAGCGATTCCGGAAAGAACCGGAAGATACTGTGGCCTGCGCATTTATATTCTGTTTAGTTGCTGTATTCAGAAACCAACGCGGCAAATTCTTCCGCGTGAGACGGATACCATGTCTCGAAGGTGGAAGATTCCGCCTGGATTTTTCTGCCGAGAGCAGCCAGGAATTCCGGAATCTGGTCTTCCAGCATCACTTCCTTCGCCTCACCGAGCTGTGCATCCTGTTCTGTCTCACAGCCGTTGACAAAGAGACGATAGGCGGGGCGAATCGCGCCGTCCACCTTCTTTGCCTGTCCGACAAAGCCGATAGCGCCTACCTGATGGCTTCCGCAGCTGGACGGACAGCCGGAGATGTGGATTTTCGGAAGCACACCGTCTGCGAAGGATTCTTCTTTCATCCGCTCCACACATTTACTCAGAAGTCCCTGGGAGTTCTGGATACCGTGCTGGCAGATGGAAGCTCCGATACAGCTTACGCTGGTTTCAAAGAGATGATCGGCGCCGTCGTCTGTGACAGCCAGTACGGCGGGAACTTCGCCTGCAGTCAGGTTGATGATATAGAGGGTTCCGTCCGGTCCGAGACGCACCTGAGTGTCTGCCAGATCCTTGATGACCTCATAGAGGGCGGCAGGTTTTTCCGGCGGCAGACATCCGCCGACCGGATGATAGGAAACCGTATAAAGTCCCGGCTGTTTCTGTTCGATGATCCGTTTTCCGGAAATGGTTCCGTCCGCCTCTTTCAGAAACTCGTCTTCCCACGGGATCGGCCATGGCGTCTCTTCTTTGCGGGCTTCCTCCAGGAATTCCATAAAGTGTTTGCGGATACCATCCTCGCCCAGCGTTTTCTGCAGATAACGGGTGCGTGCCTTTGCGCGGGATTCGTAATTTCCGAATGTGGTGAACAGGCGGATCATCGCGCTGACGTACAGGGTGACTTCCGCAGGATCTGCGCCGTCCATAATATGGACACCGAGCATCGGGTTCGGTCCAAGACCGCCGGCACAGTAAACGGAGAACGTACCGTCCTCCCTTGCAATGAAACCAAGATCACGGAACGTTGCATGCGTTTCGTTCGCCGGTGTATTGGAAAAACCGACTTTCAGTTTCCGCGGCATATGGAGAGACGGGAGTTGTGAGAGCAGATAATCCCCCACCGTCTGCACATAAGGAAGGACGTCAAAAGTCTCCCCCTTTTCCACGCCGGAAAGCGGGCTTGCCATAACGTTCCGCGGGTTATCTCCGCCGCCGCCGCGGGTAATGATACCGGCATCCAGCGCATTCCGCATCATGGAAGCGGCCTGTCTGGCGGAAAGATTGTGCGCCTGGATCGTCTGGCAGGTAGTGATCTTGAGAAGGTCTACGTTTTTGTCAGCCACTTCATCCGCGAGAAACTTCAGAAGCTCTTTGGTGAGGCAGCCGCCAGGAATCCGCAGGCGGAGCATCAGACGGGAATCTTTCTGCGCATAACTTCCAAATCCTCCGGAAATCCCTTTAAATGCCGCACGGTCAAGTTCCCCTGCTTCAAAGGCAAGAGCGCTCTCCTCAAAGGTATCAATTTCCTTGCGGAACTGGTCTTTCAATTCTTGTGAAATCATAGAAATCTCCTTTTCTGGTAAATAAATCCGTCAATTTGTAAAAATGATACTACTCTTATGTTTTTATGGTATCATATGATTAAGTATATGAGAAAACAAAAAGAATTACAAGGACCAAAGAAAGAACAGACTTTTTATGAGGAATAAGTTATGGAAAATCGGCTTGAAATATTACGCAATGAAATTGATAAGACTATTTTGAATGAGAAATCAGACCATATCCGTATGTATATCTCTCATATGTATGGCGTTGCACGATTTTGCACCTTGTTAGCAATGAAAAGAAATCTGAATGTTGAACTTGCCACAACTTGTGGAATGCTTCACGATATCTTTTATATGTCCGGCGGCACCAGCGATCATCACGCGGCAAAGGGTGCAGAACAAGCAGAAACGATATTGAAAAAAATGAAGTTATACAGTGATGACGAAATAAAAATAATCACTACCGCTATTTCAAGACATAGTGATAAAACACACATTCACGAACCATATGACGAATTATTGAAAGACGCAGATGTCATGGATCACTGCCTGTACAATCCCGCGTTTCCCATAGCACAGAAGGAAAAGGAACGGTATCATAATTTGCTGACAGAATTTGGAATTAACGAGATAAAATAAGTATACTCTCACACAAATTAACACCCTCCGAAGAAACAAACTCTTTCGGAGGGGATTTTTCTAAACTTCCTTATCTGATGCTATCAATCGACAACCCCCTCCTGAACTATAAAACTCCTTGCCTAATAAACCTCCCTTCCCCCCTCAGCCAAAGCCCGAACTCGCAGCTCCGAACTCGCCCTACCCCCCTCAGGAACAAACACCACCCAGAACCCAATCTATGGGAACCGTAGAGAATAAAGCTCTACCACAAAAAAGCAAAGACAAGAACGTATCACCTATCGCGCCACCTACCGCACTCAAAAACCAGAAAGCGTCCAGGGGCAGGGGGTCTGCGTGTGCGGCGGGCATCTGCAGCGGTGTGAGAAAATCTCAGCGTTCCGAAGCCCCGGAGGACGGGTCAGGCGAAGTGCCTCACGCACTGAGCCTGAGGAGCGCTGAGTTGGGAATTGATCAACAATTCCCAGCGAATCGCTCCGGTACCCGTCCTCCGGGGGTTCGGAACGCCTAGATTTTCCACACCGATGCAGCCGCCCGCCGCACACGCAGACCCCCTGCCCCTGGACGCTTTCGTCCGCCTTAAGATACGCTACGGTTCCCCCGCCCCCTTTACAACCCAGGCCTTTTCGTGTATGATAAGCAAGGAAACTTCCGACCGAAAAGGAGAACCCAGGGATGAGCACAGGAGTGGTATTCCAGCAGATGCTGGTTATTTTTTTATTGATCGCAGTCGGCGTCTTTCTATATAGGAAGAAGGCGGTGACAGAAGTCACTTCCCGCCAGTTGTCCGGGCTGATCACAAACATATGCAATCCAGCCCTGATGATTGCCAGCGTCTTCAGCGACGAGATGCCAGCAACCCGTCAGGACATCCTGCTGACCGCGGGAATTGCCGCAGGAACTTACGTCTTTGCCATTGCCGCGGGAATCCTGGTGCCGCGTCTGCTGCGGGTGGAGCCGCAGGAACGGAAATATTATCATATGATGATGGTGTATGGAAACACCGGATTTATCGGAATTCCGCTGGTGTCAGCGCTGCTCGGCGAGGGCGCAGTGATCTATGTGACGGTTTTTAATTTTTTCTTTAATGTGCTGATCTATACCCACGGCATTACCGTCATGGCGGGCGGAACCGGAAACAGGCAGGCGTTCCAGTGGAAAAAAATGATCAATGCCGGAACCATAAGCGCCGTGGCTGCGCTGATCCTGTTCTGGTTTGAGATCCCGCTGCCGGTGTTTTTGGAGGATGCCGCTTCCTATATGGGAAGATGTACCACCTTCCTGTCCATGATCGTGCTGGGTGTATCGGTAGCCCAGATGTCCCCGGCAAAGATCTTTTCCAACGGAAAACTTTACGGCGCAGCGTTGATCCGTCTGCTGGTGATCCCCATCGCAGCCGGAATGGTCCTGCGGCCTTTGGTACACAATGAGACAATCCTGGATGTCAGTGTTCTGCTGCTGGCAATGCCGGTGGGAAATATGCCTTTGATGCTTGCGCAGGAGAACGGTGAAAAAGCAGAAGTGCTTGCACAGGGCGCGATCCTGACAACTATCCTGTCACTGGTCACGGTGACGGTCAATACAATGTTTCTGAATTAACGGATAAAGTAACAGCGGCTGAAAGAAAAGCTGTGAAAGAGGATAAAGAAGACACAGAAAGAAAAGGAGCCAAAACCTATGAAATGGAACAAATTTACCCTGAAGACCCGTGCGGAAATGGAAGACATCGTCATTGCTGCGCTGGCGGAGGCCGGCGTCCAGGGCGTGGAGATTGAGGACAGGCAGCCGCTGACGGAATATGACAAGCAGCAGATGTTCGTGGATATCCTGCCGGATATGCCGGAGGACGACGGCGTGGCTTATCTGAACTTCTATCTGGAGCCGGAGGACGACAAGGAACAGATCCTGGCGGATGTGAAAAAAGCGCTGGATGAACTGCAGGAATTTCTGGATCTGGGAGAATGTACGATCACAGAGTCCGAGACAGAGGACAAGGACTGGATCAATAACTGGAAGACGTATTTCAAGCAGTTCTATGTGGACGACATTCTGATCATTCCGTCCTGGGAAGAAGTGAAGGAAGAAGACAAAGACAAGATGATCATCCATATTGATCCGGGCACAGCCTTCGGAACCGGTATGCACGAGACGACACAGCTCTGCATCCGTCAGCTGAAAAAATATGTGACACCGGAAACGGAACTGCTGGATGTGGGAACGGGAAGCGGAATCCTTTCCATCATCGCTTTGAAGCTTGGAGCCAAACATGCGGTGGGCACCGATCTGGATCCCTGTGCGGTCCCGGCTGTGGAGGAAAATAAGGAAGCCAACGGCATTCCTGCGGAGGCTTTCGATATGATGATCGGAAACATCATCGATGACAAAATCGTTCAGGATACCGTCGGATATGAGAAATACGATATTGTAACGGCAAATATTCTTGCAGACGTCCTGGTACCGCTGACCCCGGTGATCGTACATCAGATGAAGCCGGGCGGACTCTACATCACTTCCGGAATCCTGGATGTGAAGGAAGAAGTCGTAAAGGAAGCGGTGACTGCGGCAGGTCTTGAGATCGTGGAAGTGACCCATCAGGGAGAATGGGTCTCTGTGACTGCGCGGAAGCTCCCATCGCCAAAGGCGATTTGAAATGGATTTTGCATGTAAAGGTTCAGCAAGGCTGAACCTTTACAACGGATAAGAGAGGCAGAGGAAGAAATGTATCGTTTTTTTGTGGAGGAGCATCAGATTGAGCCCACCCGTATCCATATTACGGGAAATGATGTCAATCATATCAAGAATGTCCTGCGCATGAAGCCGGGCGAGGAGATCCTTGTCAGCGCGCAGGGGAATCTGGAATATAAATGTTATATTGAAACGCTGAGCGAAGAAGAAGTGACGGCGGTGATTCTCTATGCGATGGAAAACAACCTGGAGCTTCCGGCTTCCATTTCACTGTTTCAGGGACTTCCCAAAGGGGACAAAATGGAATTTATCATCCAGAAGGCAGTGGAGCTTGGCGTCCATGAGGTGATCCCTGTGGCGTCCCGCCGCTGTGTGGTGAAGCTGGATGAAAAAAAGGCAAAAAATAAAGTGGCAAGATGGCAGGGCATCTCTGAGAGTGCGGCAAAACAGTCCAAGCGGATGATCGTGCCCCAGGTGCGTCCGGTGATGAAATATGAGGAAGCGCTGAAGTATGCCCGTTCCCTGGATATGATCCTGATCCCATATGAGCTGGCGAAGGGCATGAAGCATACCAGGGAACTGTTTGCGTCCATCCGTCCCGGCCAGTCGGTGGGAATCTTCATCGGACCGGAGGGCGGATTTGAGGAAGAGGAAGTAAAAAAGGCAGTGGAAGCAGGCGCGGAACCGATCACTCTGGGACGGCGGATCCTGAGAACGGAGACGGCGGGAATGACGGTGCTTTCCATTCTGATGTATCTGATGGAGGAAGAATAACATGGAAATTTATCTGGACAATTCGGCAACGACCCGGGCGTACCCGGAAGTGGCGGAACTGGTGACAAAGCTGATGCTGGAAGACTATGGGAATCCGTCCGCCCTCCATCAGAAGGGAGTGGACGCGGAACAGTATCTGCGCCGCGCCAGGGAGACGATGGCAAAGATCCTGAAAGTTCAGGAAAAAGAAATTTATTTTACCTCCGGAGGAACGGAGTCCAACAACTGGGCGTTGGTGGGAACGGCGCTGGCGATGCAGAGAATGGGAAAACACATCATCACGACGCAGATCGAGCATCCGGCGGTACAGGCGCCGGTCAGCTTTCTGGAAGAGATGGGATTTACCGTTACCCGCCTCGGCGTCAGCCGGGAAGGCATGATCGATCTGCAGGAACTGGAGGAAGCCATCACGCCGGAGACGATCCTGGTTTCCGTGATGTTCGTCAACAATGAAATCGGCTCCGTGGAGCCTGTGGCGGAAATCGGAGAACGGATCAAGAGAAAGAATCCCAACACAGTCTTTCATGTGGATGCGATCCAGGCGTTCGGCAAACTCCCCATTTATCCGAAAAAGATGAACATCGACCTGCTGTCCGTCAGCGGCCATAAATTCCACGGACCAAAGGGAACCGGCATGCTGTATATCCGGGAGAAGACCCGGATCCGTCCGGTGATCCTCGGGGGCGGCCAGCAGAGCGGAATGCGTTCCGGTACAGAAAACGTGCCGGGAGCCGCGGGAATGGCGCTGGCGGCGGAGATGGCGTACGGAAAACTGGAGGAGTCCCGGGCGCATATGTACCGGCTGCGGGAGCATCTGATCCATGGATTTCAGGCGATGGAGAACGTGACAGTCCATGGGGCGGAGGGCGAGCAGGCGGCGCCGCACATTGTCAATGCCTCTTTCCCGGGCGTTCGAAGCGAGGTTCTGCTTCATACCCTGGAATACGAAGGCATCTATGTGTCCGCTGGTTCTGCGTGCTCTTCCCATAAGAGAGCGGGCAGCCCGACCCTGACAGCCATCGGCGCATCGAAGGCGGAGATGGAATCTTCGGTCCGCTTCAGTTTCAGTGAGAATACCACGCCGGAGGAGATTGACACGGTTCTGGAGGTACTGAACCGTGTGATCCCGATGCTGAGAAGATTTACAAGAAAGTAAAAAAGGAGGAAGAAAATGTTCAAGGCATTTTTGATCAAATATGCGGAGATCGGCATTAAGGGCAAGAACCGCCATATTTTTGAGGAAGCCCTCTGCCGCCAGATGCGCCGTGCGCTGGAGCAGGTAGACGGTGAATTTTCCGTGACCAGAGAGATGGGACGGATCTACGTCCGCACGGAAGGCGCGTTTGACTACGATGGCGCTGTGGAGGCTCTGAAGTGTGTCTTCGGTATTGCGGGCATCTGCCCGGTGGTGATCCTGGAGGATACCGGACTGGAAGATCTGGCAGCGTCTGTGGTGGATTACATGAAGCAGGTGTACGGGGAACAGGAGAAAACCTTCAAGGTATGTGCGCGCCGTGCGAAAAAGACGTATCCTCTCAGTTCCATGGAGTTGAACTGTGAGCTGGGAGAGCGGATTCTGGACGCGTGTCCGAATATGAAGGTGGACGTGCATCATCCGGATGTGTATCTGAATGTGGAGATCCGTCAGAATATCTATCTGTATTCCGAGACGATCCCGGGACCGGGCGGTATGCCGGTGGGAACCAACGGCCAGGCGATGCTGCTCCTTTCCGGAGGGATCGACAGCCCGGTGGCAGGATACATGATTGCGAAACGCGGAGTGAAGATTGACGCGGTGTATTTCCATGCGCCGCCGTACACCAGCGAGAGAGCGAAACAGAAAGTTGTGGATCTGGCAAAACTGGTTGCCCGCTACAGCGGACCGATCCGTCTCCATGTGGTAAACTTTACGGATATCCAGTTGTATATTTACGAGAAATGTCCTCACGAGGAACTGACGATCATCATGCGCCGTTATATGATGAAGCTTGCGGAAATGTTCGCGAAAGAAGATGGATGCCTGGGACTGATCACAGGAGAAAGCATCGGACAGGTGGCGAGCCAGACCATGCACAGCCTTGCGGTGACCAACGAGGTCTGCACGATGCCGGTATTCCGGCCGCTGATCGGTTTTGACAAGCAGGAGATCGTGGATATTTCTGAGAAGATCGGAACCTATGAGACGTCGGTGCTTCCTTATGAGGACTGCTGTACGATCTTTGTCGCGAAGCATCCGGTGACGAAACCGAATCTGAATATCATCCGCCGCTCTGAGACGAATCTGGCGGAGAAGATCGATGAGATGATGGAGACAGCTTTCCGCACTGCGGAAGTCATTGAGATTGACTGAAAAAATTTCAACGGAAAGCGCAGAAGTGCAGGAAAAACTCTTACATGAAAAGCACAGAAACGAAAGGAACCTGCCGGTCAAACCGGCAGGTTCCTCAAAAAACGCTTACGTTACTTTTCTGTCGTGTGATCACACGGGATTAAACCAGATATGGATTCAGTACGTTTAATACGTTTTCCAGATCAGCTCCGTCTGTGTGAATGTTCAGATCGATCGGTTTGGACAGATCCAGGCTGAAGATTCCCATGATGGATTTTGCGTCGATCACGTATCTTCCGGATACCAGGTCGAAGTCAAAATCGAACTTGGAAATGTCATTAACAAAGGATTTAACTTTGTCAATAGAGTTGAGTGAAATCTGTACTGTTTTCATTGTGAAATCCTCCCTATAGCTTTATTAATGATATTTAATACCTTCATTTGACAGTTTAATCTTACCGTTTACAGATAGAAAAGTCAATACGAAAACCTACAAAGATATGATGGATTATTTGGCAAATTAGATAATGATGCTACAAATTATAAGGAGGAGCCATGAAGAGAAAAGCAGCGCTTCATAATCTTGGGTGTAAAGTGAATGCCTATGAACTGGAGGCGATCCAGCAGATGCTGGAGCAGCAGGGTTATGAGATCGTCCCGTTTGCGCCGGGAGCGGATATTTATATTATCAATACCTGTACGGTGACCAATATCGCTGACCGGAAGTCCCGCCAGATGCTCCACAAGGCGAAAAAGATGAATCCGGACGCCGTCGTGGTGGCGTGCGGTTGTTACGTCCAGGCGGCAGGGGAAAAGCTGGAGCAGGATTCCGCCATTGACCTGGTCGTAGGAAATAATAAGAAGAAAGAGATTCCGGCGATCCTGGAAGAATATTTCCGGGAGAAGGAGGAGGGACGTTCCGGTTCCGGCACATGGGTGACGGATATGACCCACAACAGAGAGTATGAGACATTGTCCATCAGCCGGACGGCGGAACATACCCGGGCGTTCATCAAAGTACAGGACGGGTGCAATCAGTTCTGTACCTACTGCATCATTCCCTATGCCCGCGGACGGGTGCGGAGCCGCCGGCCGGAGGATGTGCTGGAGGAGGTACGGCGTCTTGCGGAATCCGGATGTCAGGAAGTGGTGCTTACAGGTATCCATCTGAGTTCCTACGGCGTGGATCTGGAGGAGGGGCAGAATCTGCTGGCTTTGATCCGGACGATCCATGCTGTGGATGGAATCCGGCGGATCCGCCTGGGCTCCCTGGAACCGGGAATTATCACCGAAGAATTTGCCGAAGCCATCGCCGCGCTTCCAAAAGTCTGCCCTCATTTCCATCTGTCTCTGCAGAGCGGATGCGATACCGTGCTGGAGCGGATGAACCGCCGTTACCGTTCGGAAGAATATAAGGAAAAATGCAGGCTGCTGCGCAGAGTCTATGACCGACCGGCATTGACCACCGATGTGATCGTGGGATTTCCGGGGGAAACGGAGGAGGAGTTTGAGGCGTCCAGGGCGTTTGTGGAAGAAGTGAATTTTTTCGAAACCCATATTTTCAAATATTCCAGAAGAGAAGGGACCCGCGCGGCGGCGATGCCGGATCAGATCCCGGAGCAGGAGAAAACCAGGCGCAGCCATATCCTGCTGGAGCTGGACGCTCAGCGGAGACAGGAGTATATGGAGAGCTTCCTCGGCGAAGAAAAAGAGGTATTGCTGGAGGAAAAAGTGGAGCTGGACGGCAAAAACTGGTGGGTGGGATACACCCGCGAATATTTGAAGGCAATCGTGCCTGACGATGGAAAAAATAGGGCGAATGAGATGATTTCTGTAAGATTTTCAAAAATTTACCACAGGGAATATTTGCTATAATTACAAAAATACGTCATTGACAAACAAATGTATTTCTGCTACAATACAGGACATGTGATAAAACGTTACTATTTTTTTAAAGTAACAATACAACATCTGCTGAAGATACAACAGGTTCGCTGGCAGGAGGTTACACATTCAGGCAGACGGAGAATTTATCCGGAGCGTAGGCAGAAGCGAAAAAAGTGAGTATTCCGAAGACGCGCCGGGGATCAGAGAAGAAAGGTGGACTTTTGTCAGTTGTCAGATGCATGTGCAATGAAGCATAGACAAATCCGTTTGTTTATGCTTTTTTTGTAAAACAAATGTTGCCGATTGATCGTGGAACATGATGGATCGACAGAGAAAGAGAGGAGAAAGCTATGAAAAAGAGAACAGCAAAGCTCACAGCGCTGGCGCTGGCGGCCATGATGGCACTGGCAGGCTGCGGTGGCAACGGAGGCGGAAGCACCTCCGGAAGCGGTGAAAGCGGAAGTTCCGAGGAACTGAAAGATCTGTATACCTGGGAGACCCAGGCGCGTGAGGTAGAGTCCCTGAACGTCCTGAATACTCAGATGGCGTCAGACTCCAACGTTATCACGAACCTGATCGAGGGACTTCTGTCCAATGATGCCGACGGTAAACTGATCCCTGCACTCGCAGAAGATTGGGGTTCCGAGGGCAATGGACTTACCTGGACGTTCAAACTGCGTGAGGGCGTAAAATGGGTAGATAAGAACGGTGAAGAGAAAGCGGACTGTACTGCACAGGATTTCCTGACCGGACTTGAGTTTGTTATGAACTACCACAAGAACGCAGGAGCAAATATCTCCATGCCGGGCGAGATGATCGTAGGCGCAGAAGAGTACTACGAGTACACCAAAACCTTGAGCGAGGAAGAGGGAAGAGCTCTGACTGCAGACGAGGGAAGCAAATTCCTTGAGATGGTAGGCATCGAGGCTCCGGATGATTACACGGTTGTTTACCACTGCACCAGCGAGATTCCATACTTTGATACCGTAGCGACCTACAACTGTCTGTATCCGGCATCTCAGGCGCTGATCGACGAAATCGGCATTGACGCGTTCCTGGCATGCGACGATTCCAATATGTGGTTCAACGGACCGTACATGCTGACCAGCTACATCCAGGGAAATGAAAAAGTTCTGACCAAGAACGAGTCCTACTGGGATACGGAAAGCAAACGTTTCGATACCGTAACTATCAAGATGATCGAATCTCTGGACACCGGCTTCCAGCTGTACCAGGCGGGCGAACTGGACAGAATCGACCTGTCTGAGAGCAACCTGACCACGATCCACAACGATGAGAACAACGAGTATTACGATCAGCTGGTAGAAAAGAGACCGGATAAGTTCTCCTATCAGTTCCATTGGAACTACAGCAAGATGAAAGAAGACGGTACACCGGACGACAACTGGAACAAGGCGATCGCAAACACCGCATTCCGTCAGGCGATGTACTACGGACTGGATCTGACCACTTATCTGGCAAGAACCAACGCGGTAAATCCGCTGTCCTGCGAGAACAACTTCTACACTATGAAGGGTCTCGTTTACATGGAGGACGGAAGAGATTACGTTGACGTTGTCGCTGAGAAGCTTGGACTTGGCGAGTCCGACGGCGAGACGCCGGTAAGACTTGACGCAGACAAAGCCGCAGAGCTGAAGGCTCAGGCGATGGAAGAACTGTCCGCGCAGGGCGTAACCTTCCCGGTTGAGGCGGATTATTATGTAGCTGCAAACAACCAGACATCCATCGACAGCACGAGAGTTCTTGCGCAGGCTTTCTCCGACTGCATGGGCGATGACTTTATCAAGATCAATGTAAAGACATTCGTTACCAACCAGACGGCAGAGGTTATCGATCCTCAGCTGCACTCCTTCGTAATCAACGGATGGGGCGCTGACTACGGTGATCCGCAGAACTTCCTGGGACAGGAAACCTACGGAGAAGACAGTGCATATTACTCCGTGAACTACTCCAACATCAACGATGCGACAGATGAGAATCTGATCAACACATACAAACAGTTCACTGAACTGGTAAACACTGCGAAAGCAATCACCGACGACATGGATGCCAGATATGAAGCGTATGCGGAAGCTGAGAAATTCATGATCGAAAACGTGCTGGTAATGCCGTGTAACTACAACATTTCATGGCAGCTGACCCACGTAAATGACTATACCATAAAGAATGCACCGTACGGTATTCAGAATTATAAGTACGTTGGTTGGGAAACTTCTGTAGACGCCTATACTACAGAGCAGTACCAGAGTTTTGCATCCGGTTCCGGCAACGGAGCGTCTGACGCCAATTAATGGTTAAGTACACGATTAAAAGACTGTTACAGTCCGTTGTAACAGTCTTAATCGTTGTTACTATCGTATTCCTGCTGATGCGCATGCTGCCAATTGAGAACTTCTTTACCGAAGACCAGTTGATCAAATATACCGAAGAGCAGAAACATGATGCGCTGGAAAAAGCAGGAATGCTCGATAGTATGCCGGAACAGTTGGTCCGCTATTATGGGCAGTTGCTTCATGGCGATCTTGGAGAGTCACGAAGAATTCAGAGCGGACAGCCTGTCACAACGGTAATCGGACAGCGTTTCACTGTCTCCATGAGGGTGGGGGTTATTTCCCTTTGTATTTCTCTGGTGATCGGAGTCACAATGGGAATTATCCAGGCAAGGCATAAGGACAAAGTGCCGGATCATATCGGCACCGCGTATACGATCTTCGTCAACGCCGTTCCGCCTCTGGTTTCCTATTCGCTGATCCTGATCTTCGGAGCGATGGTTCTGGATATTCCGGCGACCTATTCCACGAGAAATCCGGGAATGTCCAGTATCCTGCCGATCGTATGTCTGTCTCTGTCTTCCATCGCAGGATATGCATTGTGGACGAGACGCTACATGGTGGATGAGATCAATAAAGATTATATCAAGCTTGCGAGAGTTAAGGGTATGTCTACCAAGAGTATTATGGTAAAACATGTCCTGAGAAACGCGTTTGTTCCGCTGGCGCAGTACCTGCCGGCTTCTTTCCTTCTGACCATCGGCGGTTCTCTGCTGGTAGAGAGATTCTTCTCTGTTCCCGGCATGGGTCCTCTGCTGACGGACGCGATCGGAAAAATGGATACAAACGTCGTTCAGGCTCTGGTCATCCTTTACGCAGCGCTGGGTATTATCGGAGTTTTCCTCGGCGATATCCTGATGATGCTGATCGACCCGAGAATCACACTGACAGATAAAGGAGGTACAAGATAATGGCAGATGAAAAACAGTTGAACGAAGACGAGCTGTTTACCTTTGTCGAGTACAGTCCGGAAGCAGCAGAGCGCACCGGTTATTCGGATTATTCTTACTGGAAATCCGTATTTAAGAACTTTCTGAAAAAGAAAGCGGCGGTTGTGCTCAGCATTATCTTTTTCGGGCTCGTGATCTTCTCCTTTATCGCTCTGGCGATCGGGAAGTATGACGTAGGGTCCCTGCGATCCGACACTTCTCTGGCGTTTATCAGCCCCAACAGTGAATACTGGTTCGGAACCGATAACCTGGGACAGGATTACTGGTGTCAGGTATGGTATGCGGCACAGATTTCCATCAAGCTTGCGCTGATCGTTGCCCTTGGAGAATGTGTGGTCGGAATCACCATCGGATGTATCTGGGGATACGTGCGGAAACTGGACCGTCTGTTTACTGAAATCTACAATATCATCAACAACATCCCGACCATCCTGTATATGATGCTGATTGCCCTGATTGTCGGACAGAGTTTTACGATCATGGCAGTGTCCATGATCTGCTTCGGATGGCTGACCATGGCGAGAAATGTGCGTAATCTGGTGCTTATGTACCGTGACAGGGAGTATAACCTTGCTTCCAGATGTCTGGGAACTCCGATCTGGAGAGTCCTGGTGAAGAATATCCTGCCGTATCTGATCAGCGTGATCATTCTGCGTCTGGCGCTTTCTATTCCGTCCACGATCGCACTGGAGTCTACACTGTCGTATCTGGGACTTGGTCTGGATGTAAACACACCGTCCCTGGGTATTCTGCTGAGAAATGCGAGAACTTCATTCTTGAATTATCCGTATCTGCTGATCTTCCCGGCAGTTATCGTATCGCTGATCACAGTGACTTTCTATCTGATCGGCAACGCGTTTTCCGATGCGGCTGACCCGAGAAATCACGTATAAAGAACGGAGGAACATATGATGGAACAGAAAAATGTAATATTGTCTGCGAAGGATGTGGAAATCCAGTTCAGTCTGCGTGGAAAGAAACTGAATGCAATCCGTAAATGTTCGCTGGATCTCTATGAGGGGGAGACTCTGGCGATTGTTGGAGAGTCCGGTTCCGGAAAATCCGTATTTACCAAATCCTTTGTGGGAATGCTGGACGCAAACGGATCGATCACCGGCGGTGAGATCATGTTTGAGGGAAAGGACATTGCAAAATATACGAAAGAAAAAGAATGGCTGACGATCCGTGGAAAGAAGATCGCAATGGTTATGCAGGATCCAATGACTTCTCTGAACCCGCTGAAGAAAATCGGCAAACAGATTCAGGAGAGTATTGAACTGCACCAGGGAATCAAGGGAGAAGCGGCAAAAAAAATGGCGCTGGAAATGCTGGAAAAGGTAGGAATCCCGAATCCGGAAAAGCGTTACAACCAGTATCCCCATGAGTTCTCCGGAGGTATGCGCCAGCGTGTTGTTATCGCCATCGCGGTGGCCTGTCGTCCGCAGATCCTGATCTGCGATGAGCCGACCACAGCTCTGGACGTTACGATTCAGGCACAGATCCTGGATCTGATCCGTCATCTGCAGGAAGAACTGAAGATGACTGTTATTTATATCACTCACGACCTGGGCGTCGTGGCAAATGTGGCTGACCGTGTGGCAGTTATGTATGCCGGACAGATTGTTGAGTATGGAACGGTAGAAGAGATTTTTTACGATTCGTGGCATCCGTATACCTGGGCGCTGCTGTCTGCATTACCGCAGCTGGGCGTAAAGGGTGAGGATCTTCCGACCATCGAAGGAACTCCGCCAAACCTGTTCAACGAAATCAAGGGCGATGCGTTTGCCCCGCGTAATAAACAGGCTCTTGCCATCGACTTTGTGAAAGAGCCACCGTTCTTCAAGGTCTCTGAGACCCATCAGGCAAAAACCTGGTATCTGGATCCGAGAGCGCCGAAGATCGAGCAGCCGCCTGCAGTGCGTATGCTGCGTCAGCAAATGAGAGAGAGAGGATAAGGCACATGGCTGAGAGAGAAAAATTAATAGAAATCAAAGATCTGCAGATCACCTTCGGCCATGGAAGAAAGAAATTCGTGGCAGTTGACCATGTGAATTTTGATATCTACAAAGGAGAGACTTTCTCGCTGGTAGGAGAGTCCGGTTCCGGAAAGACGACCATCGGTCGTGCGATCACAAGGATCAATCCGACCTCCGGCGGTGAAATTTTATTCAAAGGTCGGAAGATCAATGGAAGAATCCCCAAAGAACTGGATCTGGAAGTAATCAAGAAATGTCAGATGATCTTCCAGGACCCGATGGCATCTCTGAACGAACGTGCCAAAGTAGATTATATTATTTCCGAGGGACTGCTCAACCACCATCTGTACAAGGATGATGCGGACAGAGAAGCGAAAGTGCAGAAAGCGCTCCGCGAGGTAGGACTTCTTCCGGAGTTCGCGTCCAGATTTCCGCATGAGTTCTCCGGCGGACAGAGACAGCGTATCGGTATTGCCCGCGCGCTGGTTATGGAACCGGAATTCATCGTTGCCGATGAGCCGATCTCCGCGCTGGACGTTTCCATCCGTGCACAGGTGCTGAACCTTCTGAACCGCCTGAAAAAGGACCGCGGACTGACCTATCTTTTCATTGCCCATGACCTGTCTGTTGTACGTTTTATTTCCGACAGAATCGCGGTTATCAGCAAGGGAAGGATTGTCGAGCTGGCAGAAGCGGAAGAATTATTCCTCAATCCGCTGCACCCATATACAAAGGCTCTGCTTTCTGCAGTTCCGATGCCGGATCCGAGAATGGAGAAGAAGAAAAAGCTTCTGGTTTATGATCCGTCCATGCATGACTACAGCGTAGACAAACCGGTATGGGAAGAGGTCAAGGAAGGCCACTTCGTATACGGCAACCAGAAAGAGTTAGAGGAATACAGAAAAGAAGTCAAATAGGTCGTTGAGGATGAAAGAAATCTTTGGTATTTACAAAAAATATATGTTTCGTCCGATATTGTACAAAACAGTGACAAAGCTGGTGATCGCCATAGTTCTTGTCCTTCTGTGGGATCGCTATATCAACACGTTCGGCCTGCCGGCGGCAGAGTACGGATGTTTCTGCATCGGAGGGATTATTTTCCTGATGGCGTGGTTTGAGTATCTGCGGCTGGACGGGATGGTGCTCAGCCATCTGAACGATAAAAAGCAGAAGAAAAAGAAAAAGCGGCACAGCTCCAGCGATATGGCGGACTTTGTGGATGAACAGGTGGTCTCCTACAGTGAGCTGGAACCGGAAGAGCGTGCGTTATGCCGGCTGTTGTCTGACCTTCTCTGCGGAGGAATACTCCTGATCCCTGGATTTCTGGGACTTCTCTTTTGAGGGGGAGAAAGACAGAGAAGATGGATCCGGGGAGAAATTTCCGGAGATGTGTCCGGGGACAGAGATTTTGGTAAAAGAAAAATGGTATCTATCGAGGCAAGTAAACCTTACTTGGTCCGATAGATGCCATTTTTTGATTTAAAACGGACGAAAGCCGCCAGGGGCAGGTGGTAGGGGTGCGTGTCGGGCTGCTGCAAAAAGCATGGAAAATCTAAGCGTTCCAAAACCCCTGCGGACGGGCACCGGAGCGATTCGCCAGGAAAGCTTTATGCTTTCCCAGCTCAGCGCTCCTCAGGCTGAGAGCGTGTTAGAAAATTCATTCCTGCAATCTGCACGCCCCACTTTGCGGGAAATTCGCCCCAAAATCAGTCAGCGTAGCCCGCTACGCC